>Ga0265298_10000190_pt1 | contig 93420 bp, 82 predicted proteins | sample AusTroGonzalo_MG_3_FD_193486 | JGI IMG/M metagenome (GOLD analysis project Ga0265298, IMG submission 193486) | Bovine rumen microbial communities from tropical cattle in Woodstock, Queensland, Australia - Gonzalo_01 | ecosystem: Host-associated > Mammals > Digestive system > Stomach > Rumen ...
GCAATGTCCGTTCCTATCTGGGTTCCAACAAGGTGAACAAAGGTATTCTGTCAACTATCCGCAGCGCGCCCTGTTTCTTTTTCACCTACAACAACGGTATAGCGGCTACTGCCGCTGATATTGTTGTCAGAAGAACCGAACATGGGCTTCTGATCAGAAAAATAAAAAATTTTCAGATCATCAACGGCGGACAGACTACGGCTTCGCTTGCCACTGCTCTGGTAAAAAATACCGATCTGTCGGGCGTCTTCGTGCCAATGAAACTGACGATTGTCCGGCCTGAAGAAAATGAAACCAACGGAGCTGAACAGCCCGCTGAACCGGATCCGTTCACCGAGGCACCCAAAACTTTTGAGGACCGTTATCAGGAAATGGTCAGCAATATTTCAAGATATGCAAACACCCAGACCAAGGTGAATGATGCCGATTTCTTCTCCAACCATGAGTTCCATAGACGAATGGAGAGATTGTCTGCAGGTAACATTGCTCCCGCGAAGCCAGGTGCTGTCGCTGGAACCGTCTGGTTCTATGAAAGAGCGCGAGGTCAATATAATCAGGCTCAATTCAATCTGTCCGAAAGCGAAAGAAAAAGATTTCTGCAGAAACATCCCAAAAGCCAGAAAATCACCAAGGAGAAATTCGCCAAATGCATCACTGCCTATATGCTGCAGCCTTACATCGTTGCCAAAGGTTCTGCTGCCTGTGTGAAAGCGTTGTCTAAATATATTCTGAAAGAGTGGGAGACTGCCGACGGGAAGGCAAAGATCAATAATTTCTATTTCAAAACAAGTGTTGTCGCCGTAATCATTTTTGATTCCACCGATCGGGTCATCAATGCAAGATCCTGGTATGCAAAAGGTGGCTGCAAGGCCGAACTTGTTCCTTACACGATCGCCAAGATATTGTCAATGATCCCGAGAGGAAAATGGATTGATATCCAGAAGATATGGGATAAACAGCAGATTCCTGATTCCTTTGTCAACGCCATCGACCGGATAGGAAAATCTGTATATGCCTACCTGCAGGAGAAATCCGGAGGGGCATTGGTCAGAACTGTGGCACAGAAGGAAGAGACCTGGACAGAGCTGAAAGCGAAACAACTTGATGTCGATTTGCCGGATTCTTTCATGGAAGATCTGGTAGCTGCAGATTCCATGAGGAATACAGCAAAGGAGGAGAAAAATATCGAAAAAATCATGGATGAGGTCACAGACCAGATGAAGGTCATAAATCTCGGGGTCGAGTATTGGGTCAAATTGTTTGATGAGGCAGCCGAATTGAAGCTTATTGATCCGGATCGGGCGTTAGAACTCAACGGTCTCGTCGGAAAAATCAACAATGGTTCGATCAGTGAGAGAGATGCCCGCAGACTTCTGAAAGTTCAGAAGGACCTTCTGGAAATAGGTGTTGTGGTAAAACAATGAGCGCGCCCTTACAGGTAGTTGAATTATTCAGCGGCATCGGAAGTCAGGCAAGAGCCCTCAGAAATATCGGAGCCGATATAAAGGTCGTGGCAACATGTGAATGGGATATTCATGCCATTGTCGCTTATGACCTGATCCATAACCGCACAGACAGGATTGAGCCGGAATATCTGAAAATGAATTCCGATCAGCTTTTTGAGACATTATCCTCTCTGACCATAAGTTCCGAAGGCAAACGTCCAATGGATCGCAATACGCTGCATGCGTTGAGTGACGAATCAAAGCGCAGAATCCTGTCATCCATAAAGAGAACGAAAAACAAAGTCAATATCCAGGATATGAAAGGAGAGGATCTTCCCCCTCGTGTCGATATCATGACTTATTCTTTCCCTTGTCAGGATCTTTCGAACGTGGGGGCTCTGCATGGCTACAACAAGGGTATTGCAAGAGACGCGGGGAACAGGTCCTGCATGCTTTGGGAAGTGGAGCGTCTGTTGAAAGAACGTCATGCCGCCGGATTGCATCTGCCAAAGTTTCTTCTGATGGAAAATGTGCCGACTTTGCTTTCCGACAGGCATAAGAAGAATTTTGATGAATGGATTTCCGTTCTCAAAGAGCTTGGATATCACAGCAAATATTTCAGATTGAATGCCACACAGTTCGGGTGTCCGCAGAACCGTTACAGGATGCTGATGATCAGTACCTTTATCGACAAACGGGAGGATATCGGGAAAAGACTTGATGAGTTTTATGCTGCCCATGATCTCGAAAATGCGGAGTTCAGGAAAAAACTGCCGATAAAAGAAACCCCTTTGAGTTCATGTCTCCATATGGAATATACCAACAGACGCTATTTTGACGAAGCACTTGCCTGTCAGCCCAATGCAACGGTATCCCGTCAGAAAATCTGGGATGATAATCTTCAGATCACCAATGAAAATGGAACTTTGCTGACGGATCATGTAGCCACAATCACGACAAAGCAGGATCGAAATCCCAATTCCGGGAATATTTATTTTGATCCGCAGAACGGCAAAAGCACATACCGTTTTCTGACTCCTCGTGAATGTATTCAGATCATGGGATTCAACGAGGAAGATTATGAAATTTTAGTCGACAAGGACTGCCATCCCAATCCGAAATATACCCTGTTCACGCGGGACAAGATTCATCGTCTTGCGGGAAACAGCATTCCTGTCAAGCTCCTTGAGGCGGTGTTCTCTCTGATAGTTGAAATTCGCAATCAGCAGATTGCCAGGACCTATATCAGAAAAGATTGTCCGCAGACGGCAGATTGCCGGTCGCTGTCGGTCCCGAACCCACAGAACCATTGACCTGAGGTCATTGTGCCATGTCTGGGAAAGATCGATTGACACCTGAGCAGCGGAGTCGAAACATGAGTCATATTCATGGACGGGACACTGGTCCGGAGAGGACGGTAAGATCATTCCTTTTCAGCAGAGGTCTGCGCTTCAGAACATGTGTTCGCTCTTTGCCGGGTTCGCCAGACATTGTGCTGAAAAAATATAAAACGGTGATAGAGGTACGAGGATGCTTCTGGCACAGACATGCAAACTGCAGATATGCCACCACACCTGTGACGAATTATGATTTCTGGGCTAAAAAATTCCAGCAGAATATCGCCCGGGATCAACACAACGATTCTGCCCTTGAAAAACAAGGATGGCACGTTATGGTCATTTGGGAATGTGAGATAAAAGACGGCAGTTATCGCCATCGTATTGAAGAAGAATTGCTTGAGAAATAACAATATTGATCATAATCAATATATCAGTATTTCCAGGAGTCTCGCGTTTTGTCGGAACATCTGCAGAAGTTCATACGTCTGCGTCTTCTCGGTCAACGAAGAACAGCTGGTCGGATCCCTCCTTCGCCGCGGCTTCGGCGGATAAGTGCGGCTTTTTTGTAACCGGCGGATACAACTGTTTCCTCGATTTTATGATCTGAAACCGTCTCAACACCAAAACGGTCCCTGGGATGTTTCGATTTTCAATATGACCAGGTTGATTTTATGCGAAAATGCGGTATATTATTGTGGATTTATGGTTATGATAGAGAAATGTAAAAAAGTTTAATACCTTACCTTGGAAATGAGCTGGTTATGAAAACACAATCAGAGTCAACACATACAGCAAATGATACTGGCGATGCAATGTCATCAGAACACTCTGATTATGACATCTTCATTTCCTACCGCCGGGAGAGCGCCACCGATACGGCAAGTCGCATCAAAAATGAACTAACCCGAAAAGGATATAAAGTTTTTCTGGATTTGGAGGAGCTTCGTTCCAGTGGAAAATTCAATGTGAAATTGTATGGCGTCATTGATGGTGTAAAGGATTTTATTCTTATCCTCAGCCCCGGCGCACTTGACCACTGCACGAAAGAAGATGAAGAAGACTGGGTCAGGAATGAAACCTTTCATGCCCTGCAGCAGAACAAGAACATCATTCCATTCATTTTCAGCAATTTCAACTGGCCGAACCCCATGCCCAAAGGTTTTGAGGAACTTCCAAACTACAACGGAGTCAAATACTATTTCGAATATTTCAATCCTGCAATAGACAATTTGGTCAAGAAATTGGAATCTTCTTCCAATAACAAGGATGAAACACAGCAGATAATTGAACCACCGCCCGCTGCCACGTCTGTTTCTTCTTTATCAGGTGAGCAACCCACAGATGGCAATCTTCAGCCTTCTGATTCACGCTGGAATGAACCTCCGCCTGCTGCCAAGTCTTCTTCCGGCTTGCTTTTCAAGATCGTCTGTGTGTCGATCTTTGTCCTTGTCCTTGCCCTTGCCGGCGGCCTTCTGGCGTGGTTCCTTTCCCGCGTACCCGCCAAGTCGCTTGCCGACACCTTCCATAAATGGAATTGGCATGAAATCGAGGCCGCATATCTCGGCAAATGGAGAGACGAAGCCGGCGGGAAATATCGCAAACTGAAAGTCGAACTTATGGCCGCCGTGGACAATGCAGAGAAAATGAGGGAAGCGTTCGACAGCATCGACAAGGCGGATCCGGTCCGGGAATGTCAGGGAGAAGCGGGCATGCCGCCCTGGAGAAATGAACTGAAAGCGAAACTGGAAGCGAAACTGGAGGCCGATTACGCGCCGGAAGAAGGTCCCGGCGAGATCAGGCTTGGCAAGGAAGAAAAACTGTATGCGAGGCTGACATTCTGCCGGCTCAAATTTCCGGAGAGTGAAAAAGTCCGGCCGGACGCGGTCCTGAAAAGGTATTTTCTGCCCTATTTGCAGGAAGCCGTCAGGGAATACGGGGATGACCGGTATTTCAAATCGGTCCGAAAGCATCTGAAACAGTTTGCCGGAACCGGAGAAATCCGCCGGGAGAGCATGAAAGAAGTCCTGAAGCCGGTATTGAGCAGGCTTTTATATGAAATCAAAACAGAAAGCACCCATGTGAACACTGATCCGGAAACCGGCCGGCCGGGCAAGGAGTCAGCGAAGATTCTGAAATATCATGAATATTTCCGTTCCCTCCAGGATCTGTCAAAATCGTTCGGGGAGAAGATCGGAGAGCTGGAGACGCTTTTTGCCGAATATGATGAAACTTCCGAAACCCGGAACTCTACCCTGAAAAAATATGTTTCAGATGCTGCGGGAAAAGCGGAGAAGAGCAACGGTGCAGATCTGGCGGATTGGAATTATTGCGCAAATTCCTGGCTGGAACAGTTCCTTTCGGAACTTCCGGCGGCGGATTTTGTAATTTGGCAATATGGACATACCCCGAAAAGCCCGACCGAGCCGAAAATCGGGAAACATGGCCGCCAGTATCTGGCAATGCTGGAGAGACAGTCCAGTAATCCGGATGCCTGCTATTATATGGGGAAAATATACGAACAGCTCAAAGTCCCGCGTCATGCCAGGGAATTCTATCAGAAGGCGGCAGCGCTGTATAAGGCCGGCAGAAAATATAAATATCTGAGAGGAAGCAGGGAAAAATATATTATCTGTCTGCATAGAATTGCGGCAATGAACGATGAATCTCCGCTCCGGCAGTGGGAGGCCTGGGCCGGACTGGATTCCGAAAACAAGCTTACCATGGACGAAACGCTGCAGATGGCAAGAGCCTGCCTGGGGCGGCAAGGGGAAGAACAGCGGATGATCCGGCTGTATAAAAAACTTCCGGAGTCGATGCTGACCCGGAAAGATCATTATGCATTTCTCAATAAATCGAAAGACCATGAAGAAAAATTGAAATGTTTTGAAAAACTGGTCCGTCTGGCTGCCAAAGACAATTCGTATTCTGACTTGCCGCATTTTTATCAGGTGGGATCGGGATTGAAAAGCCGGCAGGCGGATAACCTGATGCTTCCGATCCTGGAAAAAGCGGTCAGGCAGGAAATACCGGCAGCGGTAAAACCGTATGTTGAGACGTTGATCCGGCTGAACCGTGATCTCACGGATGAAAAAGTGATCGCCTTCCTGAGCCGGGATTCACAGACGGCGGAGGTATGTCAGGCACAAATGAAGCCGGCGGGAATTTCCATGGGCCGGTTGACTTTTTCCGGGGAACAGGAAAACATATACAGACTGTGGATCAGAACGGTCCCGATGGAGGAAGAACAGCTTTTCCGGCTCTGCCGCAGCTGGAAAAACAATTTTGGCAGAAAAACCGGCCGGCTTCTGCTGGACAGGCTTGAAATCGCGGTGCAGAAAAAATTTGTGAAGATTTACGGCGATTACCTCAGGCTGGCCATCGGGCAGAATGCCGTGTTTCCCAAAAATGTCGCGGAGATCCTGCTGGAATCTCCTGCCGTGGATATCCGCGACCGGATCCGGCTGGCCAAACTGCTGAATAACGGCCGATATGCCGGGTTGTGCAAGAAAGCGCTGGAGGAAGGAGTAAAACTCACACCGGCCGAGATCGAAGAAGCCTGGACCAATGCAGTCCAAACGGAAAAATGGGAAAGCGCATTGTTTTTCTGGGGCAAACTGGAACCATCCAGGAGGAATGAGAGCGCCAGTATCAGGGAGTATCTGAAAATCATCATCAATTCCGGTGATCTGTCCAATGAGAACATCGAATTCATCTTTGAAAAATTAAGGCAGGACAATGCGTTGATCGTGGATTTCGATTCCCTCATGAAACTGTGTTCATTTCTGGAAACCCGGAAAAATTATGCCGCGGAATTCCTGCTGCTCGAACTGAGCGTGCAGAAATGCGACAGGATCAAGACGCCCGGTTACAAAAAGTATTGCGGTGCAGTTTGCCATAAACTTTATAAACTCCTGAAAAGCGGAAATCAGATCATGGCTGTCCGTTCTGGTCGGCAGAAGTATTCTTTCCAGAAGAAGGCTGAAGATGAATGGTTCAGAGCGGTCAGAAATCAGGACTGGCCGAAATATTTTAAGGCCGCCGCCCTGGAATATGAACTGAAAGATGCGGTTCTGGAACTTGCCGGACAAGGGTTTGACGCGGAAGGCCCGTTCAGCAGTCTTGCGGAGGCAAACAAAAAACGGCTGAAAGCAATATTGCGGAGTCTCCGGACCGCCTGCACGGAAGAAGAACGGGGAAAAATCAACGATATCCTGAACAATTGGTAACAGATTTTACCCGTCTGAAACGGGGAATCAGAATTGCCTTAGCAGGTTTTTATTGCCGATCCGGTCATCCCTGCTTCGGATGTCGCAGAAAAAACGCTCCAGTTCTTTGTGGATGATGGTGATGATCGCACTGTTGTATTTTTGAGCTGCCGCCAGTTTGACTTCCTCGATCAGGTTCTGATCTGCCCACGATACCGGTTTGACATCAGTGACCCGTTCACATTGGATGACAATGCTGCGGTCGCCGAACTCCAGCTTTGTCTGGTCTCGCGAACAGGTTACCTTGAACTCGCTTTCCCTGAACTTTTCCTTTTGGACACTGGTTTTCAATTTCCGGTATTTTTTCTCCGTCTGGCGGTCATTGCCCTGGAACTCTTTGACCAGCTTTTCCGGATCGGCATTTCTCCGCCTGATCACGATTTTATACAATCCGCACCGGTCCATAGTGAAACCATAATTCTCAAATTCGGCTTTGAATCCAACCGGATTGGGTTTCTTCTCCAATCCGAAATAAAATTCGACCCCGTTGCGGGTCAGCACCAGTGAATAGAGTGCACAATCTTTTTCATCAACGCGGTCGAATTCCAGTTCTTCCCGATCGGTTTTCGCGATGGATCTGAACCAGAGGATGGAGGCTCCCGCCGGGTATTTCTGATACAGAAAAACAGGTTTGAATTGTTGCTGATAGGGAAATGCCGCCAGATCCGCAATTTTATTCACAGTCTCCGGCGGAAGCAGCGGATTTTGCGGTCCGTCTGCTTTCTGGGCCGGAGTCTTTGCCGCCGGCTTCTTCACCTTCACGGCTTTCTTCTGGGGCCGGGAGGCAAGTTTATTTTTCATATATTTTTGCATAAGATTCTTGAAAGAAGCCAGATCACGTCCTCTGATGTCACATTCCTTGCGTAAATAATTTTCGTATCTGTCAGCCTTGATTTCTGCCCACTGGTGAACTTTTTCGGCCGATTCAATGAATTTTGATTCTGCCAGATATTCCATATAGGCAAAAACTTTTTTCGGAAAATCCCGGCATAACCGGACATATCGCGACCGATCGGATTCTGCTGACAGAACCAGCGTATAGGCCTGCATGAAAACAGCGGATTCGTCTCCGGTTTTTCTTTGAACGATGCTCTCGACGAGCAGACAGGCTGCGGGAAGATGCCGATTCTGCATCGCCATCATCAGATAGCGGTTTGCTTCGGCCGGATCTTTGGCGACCCCGTCGCCTTCTGCCAGCATGATTCCGACTTCATACTGTTTGTCGGCATCACCGGCATCCGCCAGTTGTTTGGTTTTATCAAACGAACTCCACCCTGCTGTCAGAAGAATCAAGCAGAGCAGACAGAACAATCGGAATGGTTTCATAACTCATACTCCCTGATTTTAATCCGTTTCTGTCAAACCGTTTCGCTGCTGACCGGTAAGAATTACCGGGATGGTCAGTTGAAGTCAGATCACGCTTTATTAAATGTCCCTGCAATCTTTAATTTGAGCGCAGGAATCCGACGATGTATTACTGTAGCATCTTTCAGCAGCTTTTCAAATTCATTCCCCAGTATCGTTTCGAAAATTTCGTAAAAAAACTGGCCGGAGACCGGGGCGCAAGGATTTTTCCGCATGGCAGCAGCTTCTGATCTGGCGGGGCAAAAAGCGGCAGATAAATCTGATTGAGCAATAATTGGGATTATTTGCGTGAATCTGATCTTCAGAAGTTTTTATGAATTACCCTTGACTTTTGCAGAAAGTATGAATATGTTAACTGCCATTAAGTTTTTTTCCTGTTTTTTGGAGAGGTGGATCATGAAAAAATGGTTTGATAAGTTCATCGCACAATCGTCAAAGGGACAGATGTACGCCCTGGCTGCGGCGTTTGCCGTCCTTGCCATTGCGGGAGGGATCATCGGACAATTTGTCTTGGAAAAGGACAGCCCTGATTCCGCTAAATTCGGCTTCCGCGGCACGTGGGGCCTGATGCAATGTGTGGATGGCGGATTCGTGGATGCGACCATTTCCTCCAACACCAGAATGACTTCCACTCCCAAAGGCGAAAAGATTGCGGAGAGTGCACCTCTTGCCGTCATTATCCTCTCACTGGGATTCTGGCTGGGCGGCATGATCCTGATATCATTCTTCACGGGCGCGGCGACCAATTTCCTGGATGTCCGCCGGGAGAAGATCCTCACCGGCAGTGTCAATTATTCCTTCAGACGGAAATATATCCTGATCGTCGGCTATGATTTCCAGATCGGAAACCTTATCCGGAAACTGTTCAGTAAAGACCGGAGGGCCGCATTGTCAATCGTCCTGGTGACCGATTCGGACGTCGGACAGATTTACGACGATCTGCTTCCCGAACTTCAGCCGGCCGAGGCCCGCAGGCTGTTCATCATGCGAAAAGACATTTCGCTGGACAGCAGTTATGTAAAATTCCTGATCTCCGGTGTCGAGGAAATATATGTCATCGGCGATGGAAACGCGGTCGGGCGCGACGGAAAGACTCTCCAGGCATTCGATGCCTTGTTCCGCACCGCCGCCCGCGAAATGAAAACGTTTCCGCAGACCGCCCCGGGCAGGAAGATCAAGGTTTTTCTTCATATTGATGATTTCATACTCTATTCCAATATCCGGGCAATTAAACTGTCCATGGATGAACTCGGAATTTTTGACGTCAATGTATTCAACTACTACGAAAGCTGGGCTTGGGAATGTTGGTCGAACCGCGATTCCACCGATGGCAAAGATCCCTACCTGCCCATCCGTCATGCAAACACGGAACGCACCGAACTTTTTGTGATCGGCGCCAGCCGTATGGGACTTGCCATGGTCAATTTCGCCATGCCCCTCATGAATTACGGCGGGGACGGCAAGCATGGAAAAATCACGATTTTCGATCCGGTCGGACTGAAGGAGGGCTTCCTTCCCGACCGGAAGACGCTTGACGCTCTTCCCGAACTGGAGGTCGTTTTCCGGCAGCTGGATGGCTGTTCCGATGAGGCAAATGCCATAATGCTGGAAGCCGCAGACCGGAATGACACCTCGGTGACGGTTGTCATTGCCATTCCCGATCCCGCTGCTGCCTTGCGGGTCTATGCCGGTTTTTCCAAACTCCTTTGCCGGAAGAACATCTCCGTTCTCATCTGGCAGGTGACGGATGAGGAATGTGTTCCCGACAAGTCCTACCTGCGGATGGGCGGTGCCGGCACCACGGCCGACAAGCGGATCGTGCGGTATTTCGGTATGACGGACCGTCTGCCCTGGAAGAATCCTGCGCGGTCCGAGTATGGTATGGTGGTCGATTACTATTATTCCTGCTGGTTCCCATGGGGAAAGAAGAAACCGGTTTCCCCCGCCGCGGCAGCTTCGGATTTCGTCGAAAATGCAAAAACGCTGTGGAATAAAGTCTCGGCTGAAACGGACTGGACGAACAAACCTCGCTGGAAGAAATGGTCGAGTGTCAATTCCGGTGACACTTTCCGGGAAAAATCCGTCCTGTTTGAAGGCATCCCATACGAAACCGCCGCAGAGAAGGTCCTCAAGGCGGAACACAACCGCTGGTGGACGGAAAAATTGCTCGGAGGCTGGCAGCTTTCCGAAGGGAAGCCAGCCGAAGGCGCTTCCCCTGAGCAGATAGACAAGGAAATAGAGGAGGAGAAAAACAATCTGCTTCATAGAGATATGATCCCGTTTGAGGAACTCTCGGATGAGGTCAAGGATATAGACAAGATCAATATTGCAGCCATGGTTGTCTGTGGATTCCTGAAACAGACGAAATGACCGGCCGGAGAGAGCCTCAGCCGCACAGTGAAATGAAGCCTTCCTATACTACCCCGGACAAAAACTGACGCCTGACCTCAAAAAGTTTTTTCGAAACAACATCTGGATGTGAACTTGAAAAACTCCTGAGAGATGCTACAGTAATAAAACGTCAGATCTTCTATGCTCAATGAAAAGACTTCAGTCCACCTTTAATGTTGTAATATGACTTTAACAATCAATAATGTTTTTTTATCGGACGAAAGTGTCATTACGAGGGTTGTTTCGAGAGATAAAACGGGAAGGATATTGTTATGCCGCAATATGATCTGAAGCGGGATACCAGGTACGATGTTTTCATCAGTTATTCGTCCAGGGATAAAAATGTCACAGATGCCTTGTGCCATTTTCTGGAGGAAAACACGATCCGCTGCTGGATGGCCCCGAGGGATATCCTGCCGGGACAGGATTATGCCGAGGCAATTGTGCAGGCAATGAGCAAAGTCAAGATCTTCATTCTCGTCTATTCTAATTTTTCCCTGTCGTCGCAGTGGGTGAAAAAAGAAACCAATGTAGCGGTGTCCAAGGAAAAGATTATAATCCCTTTCCGGATCGAGAATTGTTCCTTTGAGGGGACGGCAATGGAGTTATATCTGAATGACCGGCATTGGATCGATGCGGTCCCTTATCCGTACAAGGCCTTCGGCGATCTGGCCGTTGCAATCACATCTTTGCTCAAGGCCAGGACGAAACCGTCGGATGGATCCCACACTGGTCCAACCCCGGTCAAGGAGGGGATCAATCCCGGGACACCGCATGATATTCCGGCTGGTCCTGAGGTGAAAACGCCGTTTCAGGATAGGAAGCCGACAGTTTTGTCCGACTTTGCCCGGAAAACTCTCGAAAAAGCGATCGAACTGCTCTATGACCAGGGGGATGCTCGTGGTGCTTATGAAAAACTCAAGCCGATTTATCAGCGTTTCCCGCAAAACGAAGATGTCACAGCCGGTTTTCTTGCCACGGCAATAAGAGTCAACCCGGAAGAAGCCGACAGAATCATCGCGCAAGATCGTGCTGACAGCATCGGTTTCCAGCTTGTCTGTTTAGATTATGACCTGATGAAGCATAACCTGAATGCCGCTGACGAACGGTTGTCGACGGCAATCCGGTTATGGCCGGATAATCTCCTGCTTGGCTGTCGGCGCGTCATGTGCCTGAAAGCCATGTATGATGAGTTCAATGATGAGTCGTTCCTGCACACTGCCGTCGATATTCTTGCTTCTCTGCCTGTGCCGCAGAACAAATTGGAAGCCTCCTGGCTTTGTAAGACACAGTTTACGATTTATCAGGCCATGGGCGATGAAATCCCCGAAATTGACAAAAAATATTGCAAGGAACATAACCTTTACTATGCTCTTTCGCGGCCACCATCACAATTGACCTCGATTGCGGCGGTTGCTGTATTGTTTGTTGACAAGATGCTTGTGAAAGAACTTCACACGAAACGGAAAGTGGGGTTGAAATGAAAAAGATAAAATTTATGGATTGCTCTTTCCGGGATGGATTCCAATGCTGTCTTGGCGGACGAGTTAAAACCGAAGATTTCCTTCCTGCTCTTGAGGCAGCGGTAAATGCGGGAATCAACAGCTTTGAAATCGGCGGAGGCGTCCGTTTCCCTGCATTGTATTTTTATTGCCGGGAGGATGCCTTTCAGATGATGGATAAATGCCGTGAAGTTGTTGGCGCAGATGTCAATCTTCAGACTTTCTCCCGCGGAGTCAATGTGGTCGGACTCTTCTCCCAGTCGTCCGACATCATCGATCTCCATGCAAAACTCTTCAAGAAGCACGGTATCACCACGATCAGGAACTACGATGCACTGAATGATGTCCGCAACCTCGATGTTTCCGGAAGATCCATAGTGCATCACGGACTCAGGCACCAGATAACCATTACCATGATGGGGCTTGCTCCTGGTATCAATGAGACATATGCTCACACACCGAAATTCTATGCGGATCGCTTGAAGGAGATATTGGATAGAGGAGTTCCCTTCGATTCTCTTGCATTCGTTGATGAGATTGGAACTTCAACTCCCGCCACGGTTTATGAAACCATCAGGCAAGCACGTGCAATGCTCGGAAATGATAAGGAGATCCAATTTCATTGTCACGACACGGCAGGAATGGCTTGTGCATGCAATTTTGCGGCAATCTGCGGAGGGGCCGATATTATTGATCTTGCCATGTCTCCATTGTCTGGAGGAACGTGCCAGACCGATGTCCTGTCCATGCATGAATGCTTGCAGAATACAGACTTCACCTTGGATATTGATCCGAAAAAGTTCCTCCATGCAGAAAAGATTTTTGAAGCCTGCATGAGCAAATATCTGATACCAAAGGAAGCGCTTCAGCTTCATCCTGAAGTATTATTCGCTATGATTCCTGGCGGTGCGCTTACCTCCAACACACAGATGATGCGGGATAATAATGTTCTTCATATGCTTACCCGATGCCTCAGAGAAATGTCTGCGGTTGTCTCTCGGAGCGGTTTCGGCACCTCCGTCACCCCTGTTTCCCAGTTCTTCTTCCAACAGGCATTCCGCAACGCCGTCATGGGCAAGAATCCCGACGGTTCCTGGAAGCTTGATCCCAACGGCTACGGCAAGCTGGTCCTTGGCTACTTCGGCAAGCCCCCGATCGCGCCCGATCCGCAGGTCGTCAAATGGGCGTCCGAACAGCTCAGGATGGACCCCGCCACCAAGTCCGTCGTCGAAATCAACGATGCCAATCCGAAACTCGGCGTCAAAGCCGCCACGGCCGTCCTCGAACAGAACAGTCTGCCGGTGACCGATGAAAATATCTTCATCGTCGCGGCCTGCGGCGACAAGGGTCTGGCCTATCTGAAGGGAGATCGTCCGCTGGGAATTCGCTGCAGAGATAGTGCAAAACCAGCAGAAAACCGCAATATTGATGGTCCTTTTACCGTTAATGTCGATGGAAAAACTGTGATTGTGGAATTCGGTGTTTCTGATGGCTGTTACATCGCCGAGGTGGAAGGGAAAAAGTTCAATGTTACATTGTAATATTTTCGAAAAACAAATAAAAATCTATTGTTCTGAAGTGGAAAGACCATCATGTTGAAATATCCAGACTGCGGACAGCAAATGATGAATCCACAAAGTTTTGATTATAGTTCAGGAACCCGACATTTTCAATCAGGTTCGGCATTTTTTACTGGACAGCAGTGAAGGGAAAGAGAAAAATGGCCCTCAATAAAAAAACTTCCCTTGAAATTCTGGCGGCATGGGAAGATATCAGGATCAGCCGGAAAGAAGATTTATTGATTCTGGAAAACAGCAGGATCCGCCGGACCCTTGACCTGTCGCGCGGAGCTCCCCGGACGGTTTCCCTGCAGACTGCAGACGGCACGGAACTTGCATCGGCAAAGAATCCGGTTTGCGACCTCGGCTTCATCGGAATGCACGAAGCGGGAAAAGCGGAAGTGCCGTGGCAGATAAAATCCGTCTGCTGCCGGAAAAAAAAGCGCGACCTTTCTGAAGCGCAGCACCTGACCGTGGAAATTTCCATGGAAGAACCGGTAAGCGGAAGTCTTTATAAGAAAATTTATATTCTTTATCCGCAGATCGCTGCGATCGGAATGGAATGTTCTCTGCGCACGCCGGTAACACCCAACATTTACTGGAGCCATCGCAACCGGATCCGTCGGGCCGGAGCTCAGGAAAGCACCGGCGATGCCCTGCGGCTGGCGCCTTCGATCCTTCCCCGGCAGAGCGTGGAATTCCGCGGCCGCACCGATGATGAACCGATCCCGGTCCTGGAACATCCCGCTAATGGCAATGAATTGACCGGCAACCTTCTTTACTGTGACAACGGCAGGGGGACGGGTCTGCTGTTCCTGCAGGAAGCGCCGCCCAGTGCGGAGCGGCGGGACTGGGAAGTATACGATTTCCGTTACGATCCGGAAACGCGGGTTATCCGGTCCTGCACGTGGGGGCTCGCGCCGGAGGATATCCAAAGCGCAAACCGGACTTATAAGTCTTTCCGGCATGTGCTGCTGGTTTATCAGGACGACGCTGAGAAAAAAAGCATCCTGAAGCAGTATCTGGCACTGCGTTATGACTCTTCCGCTTTTTATTCGATCACCGTCAATCCGTGGGGATGCGGCCGGTTTCCGAAACTGGTGTCTCCGGATTTCCTGAAAAAGGAATGCAAGGCAGCCGCGGAAGTCGGAGCGACCCATTATCAGTTCGACGACGGCTGGCAGCAGGGAAACGGGCTGGTCCAGATGATTGTCTGGAACCGCCATATGACCCCGGATTTCTGGGAACTCCGTGATACCGTGCGCGAAACTTTTCCGGAAATCATGCAGGTCTGCCGGAAAGCGGGAGTCCAGCCTGCGCTCTGGTTCGCGCCATCTTCAAATTCGGAATACCTCGACTGGCGGAGTTCGGCGGAGATCATGTGGAAAATGCACCGGAAATACGGGATCGACTGTTTCAAGATCGATGCGGTGAAACTCCGGACGCTGGAAGCGGAAAGGAATCTCCGGTCGCTGCTCACTTTCCTCCGGGAAAAAAGCGAAGGAAAGATCTTTTTCAATCTGGATGTTACAGCCGGACAGCGTTTCGGTTATTTCCAGTTTCTGGAATTCGGCAATATCTTCCTGGAAAACCGGTATCTTTTTGTCCGGGGAAACAAAGCATACCACCCGGAAAAAACGCTGCGGTCGCTGTGGCTGCTGGCAAAATATATCCGTCCGCAATCTCTGCAGATAGAAGTTCCGTATCCCGAAGATTATCTGGCCCACGCCTCCGCGGACGATCCGCCGCCGCGGCCGGAATGCTGCCGTTATCCGCTGGAATACTGGGCGGCAGTCGCCTTGTTTGCCAATCCGCTCCTGTGGTTCGCGCCCTCCACGGTCCCGCCGAAGATCCGCAGGATATACCGCAGGATGATGGAACTTCACCGCCGGATCCGGGACCGGGTTTTCGCCGGGGAGATCTATCCCGTCGGCGAAGAGCCTTCCGGCAAGAGCATTTCCGGATTGGTCTCCACGTCCGGCTTTGCAATCTTCTTCCGGGAAATCGGTTCGAAACATCAGACTGCATATTTTCCCGGCCTGAAAAAAGGACAGTGGAAACTGATTGCCGGAAGCGGAACTCTTCTGAATGGGAAATTGACGATGATGAGCAAAGCATCATTTGCCGTGTTCGAACAGATTTCGAGATAAAGCAAGGAACAGAAAAAATGATCGATTTCGACCTGCATTTTCCCCGTTATACCGAGGATTCGCCCGAGGTTCCCATCTGGTGTCTGACGCCGCATTCCAACCATCTGATCCACCGCTTTTTCGATACCTCGCCGCTGAGTCCGTCCGGCCGTTATCTGGCGGTGTTCCAGCTGCCGGACCACGACGCACCTCCCAAACCCGGCGACCGCGGAAACGTGGTTCTGGTCGATCTTCAGACCGGCGAAGAACGGATCGTCTGGAAAACGGCCGGCTGGGAATATCAGATGGGCGCGAACATCAACTGGGGAGCCTCGGATTCCGAATTGATTTTCAATGATGTGGATACAGCATCCTGGCAGCCGTTCGGCGTGGTGCTGGATCCGCTGACCGGAGCCTGGCGCAAATTGGAACATACGGTCTATCATGTTTCTCCCGACGGGAAATACGGGGTCAGTTCCAACCTGACAGCCATGCGCCGCACCCAGGGCGGATACGGAGTCATCGTCCCGGACCAGCTGGTCCCCTATTACAAAGGGACCACCGCGGAAGACGGTGTCTGGCTGACGGATATCGCCACCGGGAAAACCCGTCTGCTGATCTCCATCCGCGAAGCCGCGGAAAGGACCCTCACGGCCGAACGGCGGACGGAATATGAAAACAGCGAACTGTATTCCTTCCATACCAAATGGAGTCCGGACGGGAAAAAGATCATGTTCTCCCTGCGGTTCTTCCCCGATCAGAAAGGGAAGATGCTCAGAGCAATGGACCAGCTCGGCGACGGCCTGCGGTATGATGTTTTCTCCTTCGATCCGGCCAGCAGGGAACTGTTCCTTTCCATCCCCGCCTCGGAATGGGACAAGGGCGGACACCACACCAACTGGCGGAACGACAGCAGCGGGTTCACCATGAACCTGAACCTTTTCCGGCAGGGCATGAGGCTCTGTACGGTCAACTGCGACGGGACCGGACTCCAGCCGATCGGCGAGTTCACCGGCAGCGGACATCCCTCGTTCCACCGCAACGGACGCTGGGGCATCACCGATTGCTACCGCTTTGAGGGTTTCACTGCGGAAAACGGGAAAATACCGCTGCGGCTGTTCGATCTGAAGGAAAACACCGAACGGGCGCTGGCGTGGATCGACACCTTGACCGAAGGAACCGGTCGGGGAATCGATGCCCGGCTCGATCCGCATCCAGTCTGGTGTGACCATTACAACTTGTTGCTGTTCAATGCCATGTATCAGGGGAAGCGCGGTGTTTTCTGCGCCGACATGCGAAAATTCCAGGATAACTGAGCACGCACTTCATCGCCTTCCCCGCCAGTGAAACAGGTCTAGGGCATCGCCGGAACGGTAACCTCCACCACGAATAGTCGGCAGGAGAAATCTTGCCGCCTTTTTGCGTTTCTGGGGCCGCTGTCGCGCGAGTTGGCAGCAGGGCCGGGGAACAGCCAGGGGGCGGAAAAAGGAGCGTTTCGGGGCGATTTCGGAGACTTCAGTGTAATCCCTTGCGGCTCAAGGGAAAAAAGTTGAATAAAAATCCATACGGAAGGTTTTTTCGCCTTGTATTTTTATGGTTTCAGGTTTACATTAGAAATTGAGAAGATCTCCAACGGTTCGGTCTCCCGCGCCAAGGTGATTTTCTGCAAGCTTGATCTGCTGCTGGATCCATCGGGATTCCGGCTGCCGGTCTTCAACAAAGGCGTCGGAGACGCCGCAAAAAAAATGAAAGGTGAGGGAAAATCATGAAAATGTGGAAAAGTTTTCTGCTGACGGCGGTGGTGGTGTGCGCGTTTTCGTTCCAGGTGTCAGGAGCCGAAAAAGTCGCGAAACACACTCAGGAGGAATATGCCGCCGCTTACGAGCTTCTCGAGGCGCTGCAGGTGCCGGTCCAGCTGAAGCAAACGCTCGACGGGCTCGTCGAGATGCAGATGCGGGCCAATCCGAAACTGGTGCCGTACAAGAGCATCTTTACCGACTTTTTCAACAAATACATGAGTTTCGAGGCGCTCAAGAAGGGGTATGCCGACATCTATCTCGACTCCTTCTCGGCCGCCGAACTCAAGGAGCTGACCGCTTTTTACAAGTCGCCGGTCGGCAAAAAGCTGGCGTCCAAAACCGCCGAGTTCGCGCTGCGCGGTGCGGCGCTGGGGCAGAAGGCGGTTCAGGATCATCAGCTCGAACTTCAGACTGCGCTCGCCAAAGCGATCAGCGAACGCCAAGGCAAATAATTCAACGGCAAAGCGCGACTTGGAGGAACCGCCGGTCCGTCTTACCCATCTGGCGGTGCTGAAAGGCTGAAACCTGCTTACAGGCGGCGGGAGTATGATCCTGCCGCCTTTTTGCGTTCCGGCATGAATAACTCCCGCGCTTTGCAATCCGTCATTTTTGCGTAAAGATCTTTATGGACCTCAGGAAATCCTTTATCTCCTTCGTGAGTTTGGAATCCTCGTCGCAGACACGGATCGTCCAGTTGTTCTTGACCCAGGTCATCCTACTCCCGTGATTGTAAAGGCAGACCGCGGCCTCCAAAGCGCCCCAGGTACAGGCAAAACTGAACGCATCCTCCCCGTGCACATTGGGAATATCCGGCAAGACACCGTATTTCAGCAGCAATTCCACTTCCGCGACGTTGTTTTCCGCCGCGGCATAATTCAAGACCGTATCGCCCATGTCATCCTGCTCATTGGCATTTACTCCGTTTTTCAGCAGGAATTCGACGGTTTCCAAACCGGCGAAATGCCCTGCAAACAAAAGACTTTCCTCGCGCAAGGAAGAACGCCGGTATCCCGGCAGTTCCTTTTTTATCTTGTCGAGATCCTTACGTTCGACCGCCCGGTAAAGCGTTCGGTATGATTTCCGTTTCGTGCAGTTTTTCATGGCAGTTCTCCTAAACAAATTTTCCATTTCAAATGCTCTTCCGAATTCCTTCAGTTCACGAGGAGAATTTTCTTCGGTCACAAAAAAAACAGCCTGCCCATTTACTCGATTTTCTTGGCAGAACCGATCCAGCCGTCGGATCTCAGAAAGTTTTTGTAGTTGCCGCGATGATTGTCGCTTTTGTCTTCGAGGATCACGAAGGGGGCATCGGTCGATTTCCGGCCTTTTCCGTAATAATTGTAATCGGAAAGAAACGGCTCGCCGCGGCCATGCTCAAGATCCCTTTTCCTGCCTTGTTCAACCAATCTTCTCCACTCGGCCGCAGGACAGCAGCTGAAATTATATAAGCCGCAGGACTCCACAAACTTTTTCAGATCGTCGGGATAATAGCCGTTGTTGTCATTTGCATACTGGCTGAGGTCGATGTAGATCTGTTTCAGATTCGCCCAGCACCCGATTCGGTGACCTTTTTCTTTCAGTTTCGTCTTCGGGAGAAACTCCATAGGCATTGGAAAATTCGTAAGTATAAAACATGCAATGAACGGAAAGGCGAAAAACAGGCACGAAGCCGTCCAGCGGACCTGCCGTTCCTCCTTCCGCCAGAACCGGTGGATCAGGATGCTCCAGACGAATGACAGCGCAAAGGAACTCAACATTACAGTTGCGAAAATAAAACCTATATCGATCTCCTGCCAGTCATACAGCAGTTTCGGTTTCCCGGCATGAGCCAGGCAGAATTCCGTTCCGGAATATGCGGCCGGGATCAAAATGCCGAGCCCGAAGACCCAAAGCGGCAGATAATGCAAAAGCCTTTTGGTCCACAATCGCCAGTTCATGGATGAGTCCTCCGGAAAAGTTTTTCGTCACGAAGGTAATATAATTTTGAACAGGAAAATTGTCAAGATACGGTTTGCTTGCCGATCGTTTCGGGAGTTCACGCCTGACCTTTTACGGCATATAATAGCCGGTCAGGAAATAGGTCCTCTGCCAATCAACGATTTCAAGGTCGGATTCCTTTGCCGGATGGATGCCTTTCTCGTCGAGCACCATCACCTGCTTGTCCTTCAGGTCATAGAGCGGCCATTCCTTTGCCTTGCCGTCAGGAGAAAGGTCTGCGCTGAGCGACGGATCGCCGGTCTTGGCGAATTGCACCCACATCTTGCGCACGGTCTTGCAGAAGGTCTCGTCGTATGCTCTTCCCGTGAACTCGGTGAACTCCGGATGGGCAAATATCACCGACAGTTCCGACGCATGTCCGGCTTTGATCAGGGGGTGGGAGGATTCCACCGTGTAGTAGTAGGTGTAAGACTTGCCGCCGGATTTTTGCGCCCCGGAACGGGCAATTATCCGCAAATCGCCCGCACAAAAAGTTCGATGATCTCAAAATGTCAGGAAAGTTCATATCTGACTGCGGCGTGGAATTCTCGCACTAAATAAAGTCATTGCCCCATTGTCAATTTTTGAGTATCTCCGAAAGACGTTTTTTCAGAGGATAAACCCAGGGAGCATTGCTTTTGCTCCGGTCCGGACCCTGTTCAAATTGATTGGATGTCCACATCATCCCGGACTTCATGCTGATAACGGGATTTGATTTTCTTAAAGAATATTCTTCTCCGTTGATTCTGATAGCTCCATTTCCGATCTCCTTGTCGGATATGATATACTTTTGATGGCCGGAATACACCGTTGCTATACTGTAAGGAATATGGAACGCATCACCGCGTTTCCGGTTGAAATGTTCGTGGACAATACGGCATTTTTCTTGTCCTGGATCAATTATGACTTCGGTAAAATTTCCGAAGTAGATCACATAAGGGACAGAAACTGTAAACTCTTCTTTACCATAATCATTTATTCTATCGCATCCGGCAATGTACAATCCAAGCAGCAGAGAAACTGTACCCGCAAATAACCTTTTCATAACTCGTCCGTTCTGTTGATTTTCTGCAGATCAATGTATCATCTTACGCAGTCTTTTTCAAATGCAAACCGCTGCTTGATCTGGAAATTGTCAAAACTCACCCACTGGCAATGTGAAGGTAAGATCAAACAGACGGCAACTATTCCCGGCCTGATCAACTGTTACTATCGGGAGAAGCCGGAGGCGTGATACAGGGATTTTTCCGTGCCTTGTGAAAGTCGTATTTCTGCCGCAGTTCATCCGACAATGGGGCTTCACTGCCTTCCATCATCTCATGTTCTTTATCCAGAAGGGCAACGGCGAACGCCGGATTCCTTTTCATTATGCTTTCGCAGCATTTGTGCAGAAGTTTCGACATTTTGTCATATCCGAGACACTCGAGCATCCGGTCGGTATAATAGAATTCGTCGTCGGCATTCAGTTCTCCGGCGATGATCCTGTCCGCAACTGGGAGCATGGCAGAATACTCCGAGGTGACGAAGCGGAATGTCGTTCTCGCAAAATTCCACAACTCCTCGCCCAGTTCCTGTTCTTTCTGAGCGCTGTAATCCTGTCCCCGGATTTCCCAGCGGACGTCATCGCCGTCACACTCCAGCATCCCGTATCCGATCTTCGCATCCGGCAGATTTATGTGCTGGACAATCTGCTTGCGCTCTTCCGGATAAAACGGCATCAGCTCTTCCGCCGCATCGGGGTAAAGCTCCCGCAGCCTGTTCCATGCTGTTCTCAAAACAGGGAGCCGGGATGAATCAGTTATCCCCGTTTCACCGTTTTTCCGCCCCATGTGGCCGCTCACAGTAAAATCCGCGCCGATCTGCCATGCAACCAGTTCGACAAACGGCTCGACCAAGGGGCTGACATGCGTAACCAGAATTTTGCGTTTGCCGTCAGGAATTCTTTTTGCCGTCTTCAGGAGAGTGCAATACTGATGAAGCTCGCTTGTGGGGCGGCAACGTGCTCCCGGCAGTCCCCTGTGGTGCTGATCAAACACTTTTTCCGGAAGACAGTTACCGCCAGTGCCGAGAATGACGAAGTCTTCCGTTTCGCAGTAGACATTTTCATGCAGAATACGCAAATTTGGGACAGGGGCTTTCATCATACGCAGAACCACTTCAGCGTCATCGTGATTTCCCCACGTGGCGTAGAGCGGCCAGGCAAACCGCATCCGGTCATCGAGAAAATCCTGAAAGCTTCCCAGCAGATGATGTTTACCAATGGCCTCTTTCCTATCCTGGGCATTGCCCTTCAGCAGCGCCGACTTTTCCTCTTCCGGCAGATCGCTGTGCTTGATCAGCAAATACAATTCCCGCTGCGACATTGCATCGGCACTGGTTTTGTCGTAAAAGCCGAAATCCCCGGCGTGAATGCAAATGTCCGCCTTCATCTCCTCTGCGTATGCGGAGATCAGTTCTATGTTCGCTCCGTGCGTGTCGCTGACCAGCAGTATCTTCATTTTATCTCACAATTTGGACGGCAAAATCGACTGATAATGTACGCAATGGGCTCCGGCTGGATGCCGACCGTGATGTCGCCGCCGTAAGCCCGCAGCCGCGCCTTCGCGCCCGCAAGCGGACGGCCGTCGCGCCGCAGCAGCACCCGGCAGTGCGCCGTTTCGCCGCTCCGATAGAATCCGTCCATATGGTCCAGCGAGATGTCGCCGGAGTATTTCACATCCTCTTTCATGCCTTGATCTGCGGACGCGTTCCTGTTGATCCGCCCGCAGCGGAGCATAATATAACTTTGAAAAATGACAATACAAGACTTTTATCGCAAAAAATCAGAATGACGGCAGCGGCCGCAGTGAAGTGAAGCCTTCGTCCTTCGCCATTTTATTCCATATCTTTTTTTGCCGTGTTGATGGACTTGATCAGCATTACACGGATTTGAGAACAGGCATTGTCCAATTCCTGATACCGGGCTGGATCGATATAATTGGTTTTCAGCAGAAGTTCAAGCCAGTAACCGGTTTCATTGGCTTCTTTCAGAGCGATTTGCAGTTTGGAAACGAAATCCGGTTTCCCATGTGCATATTGGGCTTCGTGAATATTTGCGCCGATGCTGGTCCCGGCTCGGCCGATCTGATTGGAAACAATCGTTTCATGCCGATTTTTCAGCATTTTGACCAGATCGAGGATCCGGACAGCGAAATCGACCGATAATGTGCGCAAAGGGCTTTCCGGCATATTACAATCTCCTTTTTTTCACAATCATATAATACTTTAACTGGAAATTGTCAATATTCTCTCGTTTTCATCTCTCTGACTAAGCGGCGCAGCCGCGCAAAAGAATTGCAACACTATCTTTACTCCCGCAGGGAGACAACTTCACAAGTGAGCAAAGCGAACGTCTTCACAAGCGACCGGAGGGAGCGACTTCACAAGCAAGGCTTCACTGGGACGGGTGAAGATGTGAAGAAAAGGCTACCGCCTTTTGAGTGAAGAGCGGCTGACGCCGCAGTGAAGTGAAGCCTTGCGGCTTCGTTCGCCAGATTAACTGGCGGATCCGGTTTCCCATGTGCATATTGGACGGGTGAATTGTCAAGATACTCTCACCCGATTCTCACAAATTAAGCGGCGTAGCCGCGCAAAAGAATCGCAACACTATCTTTACTCCCGCAGGGAGACAACTTCACAAGCAAGGCTTCACTGGGACGGGTGAAGATGTGAAGAAAAGGCTACCGCCTTTTGAGTGAAGAGCGGCTGACGCCGCAGTGAAGTGAAGCCTTGCGGCTTCGTTCGCCAGTTTTTTTCCAGGGAAAAAACTGGCGGAGAGAGCGGGATTCGAACCCGCGGAGGCTTGCACCTCGGCGGTTTTCAAGACCGCTGCCTTAAACCACTCGACCATCTCTCCGCGTTCATGTATGTCAGGTAATATTACCCTTCAAATCGGAAATTTCAAGCTTTTTTATCCGGATTTGTTTGCTTTTTCGGAAGAATCGTGGTATCAGTTTAACCAAAAACGGAGTCATGATGAGTCTGGAAGCAGTCCACGTATTTTATCAGAAACTGGAAACCGATCCGGAACTGCGGCAGCGGGCACTCGGGCTGCAGAAACAGTTCAACGATCAGGAACAGGTCATCGAAGCATTCATCGCACTCGCCGCCGAACAGGGACACTCCTTCACCGCCGCGGAACTGGTCCAGTATATTTTCATCCACGGGAAAGCCGAGAGCTGAACCGGAAAAACTTGCGGGAAATATTTTTTGACTATTGACTTTTTCCTTTATCGCGTTATTTTACCAGAAACAGAAAGGATCCTTTATGAAAAAAATGCTGTTGAATGTGCTGCTGGTCCTGGCAGTCTGCACCGGAATCGAACTGTCGGCCCAGAACATGCCGCTGAAAATTGCCGTGATCGACATGAACCGGGTCTTCCAGGAATACAACAAGACCAAGATCAACGAGGCGAAACTGAAAAAACAGGCGGAAATATACAAGGAATACTCCACGCAGCTGGCGCAGAGCCTCAACAAACTCAAACAGGAATTCATCAAGCTGCGCGATGATTCGCAGAACATGGTTTACACAGCCGCCGAACGGGAAAACCGCCGGTTGAACGCACAGGAGAAATACCGTCAGACCGCCGCCAAGGAAGCGGAACTGCGGGAATATAACCGGGAACGGCAGAAACAGCTCCGTGATGAATATGAAAAACTCCGCAGCAGCATTCTCCAGGACATTTCCAACGTGGTGACGGATAAATGTCTTGCCGAAGGCTACGGCCTGGTGCTGGACAAATCGGGCCGCACGCTCAACAACATCCCGTTTGTGGTGTATTCGTCCAAGATGCTGGATATCACGGATTCCGTCATCAAGACCTTGAATATGGGACAGAACAAGCCGGCTCCCGAGCCGGTCGTAAAATAACAGGAAGGATTTTTGCAGATGGATAAAATCGTCAAAGCCGCGGAAATCGCCGAACTGATCGCCGGAACCGTAGACGGCGACAGTGGACGGGAAGCCAGCGGCGTGAATTCGCTCAAGCTGGCCGAAGCGAACGAAATTTCGTTCCTTTCCAACATCAAATACAAAGCGCAGCTGGAAGCCACGAAAGCGGGGATCGTGCTGGTGGCCGCCGATTTGCCGATCCAGCGGAAAGAAAACCAGACCTTCATCCGGTGCGCGAATCCGGACAGATCCTTCACGAAAGTGTGCGGGCTCTTTGCGCCGGAACCGCAGAAATTCGAGCCGGGGATCCATCCCTCCGCGGTGGTGCATCCGAGCGCGAAACTGGCCGAAGGCGTGTATGTCGGCCCGACCGCGGTGATCGAACAGGGCGCGGTCATCGGCAAGAACACGGTCATCGGCGCGGGGGTCTATGTCGGCGAATTCGTGCAGATCGGCGAGAACTGCCTGATCCATCCGAATGTGTCGATCCTGCGTCACTGCCGGCTGGGCAATAAGATCATCATCCATTCCGGCGCCACGATCGGTTCGGACGGTTTCGGTTATACCCCCACGTTCACGGGTCTGGTCAAGGTGCCGCAGAACGGCATCGTGCAGATCGACGACAATGTGGAGATCGGAGCGAACACGACGGTCGACCGGGCGCGTTTCGGCAAGACCTGGATCAAGAAAGGGGTCAAGATCGACAATCTGGTGCAGGTGGCGCACAACGTGATTCTGGGCGAATCGACCGTGATGATCGCGCAGAGCGGTGTCGCCGGAAGTGCGGAACTTGGCCGCGGCGTGATCATTGCCGCGCAGGCCGGAGTCAACGGACACATCACGCTGGGCGACGGTTCCAAAGTGGCGGGCTGTTCCGCCGCGGAACGCAGTCTGCCGCCGGGCGGATCCGCCTTCGGAACTCCGGGCGAAAGCCAGGAAGACTGGATCGACCGGCACATGCTCCCGCGGAAGGTCCGCAAGCTGACCGCCCGGATCGAAAAACTGGAAGCTCTGCTGGCTGAACTTCAGCAGAAAAAAGCAGAATAACCATCATGTCCTCCTTTTCGCTTATCCGGGAATATCCGGCCGCAATGACCATTGCCGGCAGCGACAGCGGCGGCGGAGCGGGCATTCAGGCCGATCTGCGCACTTTCAACTGTTTCCGCGTGTTCGGAACGTCCGCGGTCACTGCAGTGACGTTCCAGAATCCGCTGGAGGTCACGGGGCTCGAAGCCGTCTCCCCGGCCGGCGTGCGGGCGCAGATCGAAACCGTCCGCAAAGCGATCGATATCAAAGCCGCGAAGACGGGGATGCTGTTTTCCGCGGAGATCATCGAAGCGGCGGCGGAGTCCATGCGTGATTTCTCCGGGCCGCTGGTGGTCGATCCGGTGATGATCTCGACGAGCGGGAAAAAACTGCTGCGTGATGACGCGGTCCAGGCGCTCCGTGAGATCCTGATCCCGCAGGCGGCGTGGATCACGCCGAATCTTCCGGAAGCGGAAGTTCTGTTGGAACGGCCGATCAGAACCGGCGACGATGCCGTTGCCGCCGCCCGTGAATGCGCTGAAAAATGGGGCTGTTCGGTCGTCATCAAAGGCGGCCATGCCGAAGGGGCGGAAGCTTCCGATGTGGCGGTGTATGAAGGTCATTGTGTGCTGCTGAGCGCGCCGCGCGTGCCGGTGGCGGGCAACGCCGATCACGGCACCGGCTGCACGTTCAGTGCGGCGCTGACCGCATTGCTGGCGCGGGGAACCGACTGGCTCGATGCATTGGTCAAGGCCAAAGCCTTTGTTCTTGCTTCGCTGGTCCGTCCGGTCAGACTTTCGGACTGGGCCGCAGGAATGTTCCCGCCGGAAGAATCGCTGGAAATATATTCTAAACCGATCGTCTGCCGGGAGCTTGAACCATGAAGCCCATGAATCCTTTTTCCCGTCTGCTGAAAGAGGCCGGCTCCGGCAAAAAACTGTTTTCCATTTTTATCCCCGCCCTGCTGTGGGGGGATCTCTTCGATGCCCAGGCGGCGGATACCCGGCGGGTGTACCGTCCGACCGCGGCGCAGCTCCGGCTGGAACAGCAGCGGCGCGAACAGGCGGCGCGGATCCAGGCGATCCGGAACCAGCAGAAAACCGCGGCCGGAACTCAGACGCAGACGCAGGCTGTCCGGCCGGTGCAGCAGAATGCAAAAAACGCCGCTGCGACGGCCCAACCGGCTCCGGTGCAGGTGAAGATCCGATATATCTGGTATAAGGGGGTGCGTTTCGCGCTGGTGCAGGACATTGCCCGCTTTTACGGCATGGCGATCAGCTACACCCGGAGCGGAGTGTTCCTGAGAAGCCGCCGGGACACGGTGACACTGCAGTATGACAAGCGTCTGGCAGTGGTCAACCGGGTATCGGTGTATCTGACCCATCCGCCGATCCTGCGGGGAGCGCTGGTGTATCTGGATGAAAAGGATTTTCTGCTGGGGATCGATCCGTTGATCCGGAATGCGCCGCTGTGGAAACACGCGGTCAAAACGATCCTGATCGATCCAGGTCACGGCGGCAAGGACCAGGGAGCGCCCGGGGTAGGGGGCCTGTTGGAGAAAAACATCACGCTGTCTTTGGGACATAAGACGGCGCTTCTGCTGCGGAAATGCGGCTACAGGGTATTCATGACCCGGATCGGCGACAGCAATCTGACTCTGCAGCAGCGGGTGCTCATGTGCGAAAAACTGAAACCGGATCTGTATATTTCGATTCATTGCAATGCGGTAAAGAACCGGCGGACCATGGGGATCGAGACCTACGCCGCCACGCCGCAGGGCGCCGCGTCGACCAGCGATTCCAAACCCGTGCAGGTTGCCAGTGCGGGCAATTCCTTCAACCGGAACAATTACCGCCTGGCGTATGAAGTGCATAAAAATCTGCTGGCGTTCACGCGTGCCCCGGACCGCGGGGTGCGGCATGCCCGTTTCTTTGTCATCCGCAACGCGGTCTGTCCCGCGATCCTGATCGAAACCGGATTCGTGACCCACCCCAAGGAAGGACCGCTGCTGAACAACCCTGCGTATCAGGAAAAACTGGTCAACGGCATCGTCAGCGGCATCATGTCCTACACCAAAGCATCGGCCCTGCCGGTCCGCAAGCTGCCTGCCGCGCAGAAAAAAGCGGTTCCGCCCGCCGCCAGGCCGGCCGCTCAACCGGTAAAACCGTCCGCCAAAGCAGCTGCTCCTGCGGCCAGAACTGGCGCCAAGCAGGCCGCTCAACCGGTAAAACCGGCTGCGAAAACAGCTGCTCCTGCGGCAAAAACGGTCACCAGTCCGACAGCCCAAAAGGCAAAACCGGCCGCGAAAACAGCTGTTCCTGCGGCAAAAACGGTCACCAGGCCGGCAGCCGGGAAGAGCAGCCGGCGCTGAAAGATTTTCACCGGACCGCTGTCCGTTTTATCGGATCCGGCATGAAAACGGGAAGGGATCATATTATTATGGCAGAAGTGAAAACGCTGGAAGAACATCGTCAATATGTGGAAGGATTTGCCCGGCTCTCGTTTTTCTTTGCCCGCAAATGGCTGAAGGCGAAATTTCCGGAACAGCCGTTCGGCGAACTGCTCAGCCGGCATACGCCGCTGCTTTATCACGGCTTGAATTATCCGCCTGCGGTCTGGCCGGAAGATCCGGAGTGCCAGGATATCCTGCGCCGGGCGGAACGTCTGCAGGAATTGCCGCCTGAAGAGTTCGAAAATGCCATGTGGGAGGAAATCAAAGAGCTGGCCGCGAGGCGGGCGGAACTGAATTATCCGAATGCGGTGGGCGTGAAAGCGCCGGCCTCGTGGAACTGCGGCAGCCTGAAATACGATGTTCCGGGAGAGGCGGCGCGGGAGTCCGGACGCGTGGTGTTCCATATCGCCAATGCGGTCGGTCCGAAATCCATTTTCGAGGATCCGGATTATCTGCCGCACTGTTTTCTGCTGCTGATGAAGGAGACCGAATTCCGGTTCGGCAGCCGCGAGCTTTACACTTCCACCTGGCTGAACGAACGGCAGGTATTCCTGAACTGTTTTCCGCAGGAATGGATTGACAATATGGGCCCGCGTCCGGCGGAACCGCCCGTGCCGCCGTGGAGTTTCGGGACCTGGGGACAGCTGGTCACCCGGCGCGGCACGATCAATCCGCAAGCTGAAAAATTCGTCCGGGAGAACGGTTATCTGAAATACATCTGCCGTCCTTCGCACTGCTCGTTCGAAAGCATGCGCAGACATCTGAAAGCAAAATTCGGCGTCGGCGCGGGGAAATAAGGGACCGCTTCCGCAGCGGGGACATGCGGCCCGGGCCGATGAAACCCTATTGTTGCATGGGGAACTGTCCCCGCTGTTTTTTGTATTGGAACGGAGTCATGCCGTAACTTTTTTTGAAAACGGCGCAGAAGTATGCCACTGTGCTGAAATGCAGTTCCCTGGTCAGATCGTAGATTTTGATTCTGGAATAGGCTAATTGTTCCTTTGCCCATTCCAGCCGCAGATTCAGCAGGAACTGTGCCGGGGTCTGCTGGAAATGACGCGACCATTGCCGGTAGAAGGTGCAGCGGCTCAGACCGTGTTTCCCCGCCAATTCGTCGAAGTCGACCGGTTCGAGGAAATTCACCTGGAGATACGATGCGATGGAATTGATCTTCTGCGCCATGGTATCCACCGGGCCCCGGTTTTTCCGCAGGAACATCAATTCTTCCACCATGCGGAAACAGAGCAGGTCCAGCCGGTCAACCGTGCCGAATTCGCGGGTATGGGCCGACAGTTCGATCACTTCCCGCATCATGGCATTCAGACTGCGGGAAATATCGATTTCGAAAACCGGCACGTCCGGCATCAATCCGATCTCCCGCAGTTTTTCCATTTCCGGCAGCGAATAGGTGAAAGCAACGGCATCCCGGGGGGCGGCCAGAACATATTTATGATCGCAAAACGGCTGTTTTACTGCCACATGCGGAAAATGGACCCGATACGGGATCCCGTCGACTTCATCCACCACTTCCCGTTCCCCGCTTTTATAGCGGATGCAGAATTCCATATGGTCCTCGCTGGTATAGTGAAATTCCTTGAAATTGTTTTCCTGGACGGACAATCCGATGGAACGGACCTGATACGGAAAGTTGATTTCCCGTTTCATCCCGGTCAACATAATTCTTGTGAACATAATATAAAATCCATGTTTTTTTGATGGTACTTTAATCTGAAAAAGATAAAATGCAATCTCCAGATGAGATAAAATTATTGTTTTTTTGATACATTACTGTCTTGTCAAAAACGGAAAAAAGATTATAATACTCCCGACAGAAGATAAAAGAGGAAAGGCGGGCATAGTATTGGGTGACGACATCGGGGCGGAATCGCCGGAAACGTGAACTTTGTCGGACAGGTCGGACCCGTCGGACAGGTCGGACCACCGCGCATTACATGTTATGGCACGAGATCACAGGATTTCGAATATCAGGCAACACAACATGCAACAAGCAAATAAAACAGAAGGGAAACAGAACATGAACCGGATAAGTGATCAGTCTTCAGTGATCAACAATCAAGATCGGCTTCGCCGCAAGGTCACCTCGTCTCTCATACCTCATAACTCATACCTGAAGCGTAAAACGGTCTGCCGTTTTACGCTGATAGAGCTTCTGGTGGTGATTGCGATCATCGCGATTCTGGCCGGGATGCTGCTGCCCGCGCTGAACAAGGCGAGGGAAAAGGCGCGGGAAATTTCCTGCCGGAGCAGTCTGAAACAGATCGGTCTGGCACAAAGTCTGTATTCGGCCGACAACCGGGACTGGATCATCCCGGGCAATACCGGAACCAGCGGGATCACCTGCTGGTTCTTCCGTCTGGGATACGGTCCGGATGTCGGCTGGACGAAAGAATCCGTTCAGGTCAAGCCGCCTTACGGAGTGGTCTATGACGGATATTTCAACGGCAGTTCGAACTGGTATGCGCCGACGGCCAAAAGCACATTTTACTGTCCGTCCGAGCCGGACGGGTTCAAGACGCAGAAAAGTCATTTCGGGATCAATTTCTTCCTTTCGGGGGCGCCGAACAAGAAGGGGAATTATTACATCAATGTCTGGCGGCAGATTTCGGCGCTGACGCGGCCCGCGGCGGCAATCTTCAGCGGTGACACCGGGCTCAATGACATGCAGACAACAATGGTGGGGACGACCCAGCTGAAATTCCGTCACGGAGCCGCGCAGGACACCTGGGATGTCACCGGCGGTTCCCGGAGTACATCCGCCCTGCCGTCGCCGATGCCCTCGGCAGGTTCTCTGGCGAATGTGGTTTATATGGACGGACATGCCATGGGCGAATCCCTCCAGTTTCTGGCCGGCGTTCAGCCGACCCTGGCGGAATGTTCACTGTCTCTGAGAACGAAACCCTCTTATTCCGCCCTGCTGGCCGGATTCATGGATACCAAGGGAAACAATGTTCCGTATTGAAATGATTAGCGGACAAGGAGTGAAAAAATGTTGGATGATTTGAGAAAAAAACTGAACGCCGCGGATGTGATCGTTCCGCCGGTTCCCCGGCCTAATTTCTGGACCGATCCGGCGCATTTCAATCTGCAGCCCGATCCGATGGAAAGATTTCCCGGAGCGGAGCTGCTCGGCCGGCTGCCGTCCCGGAAAAGCATCGATGTGAAAGATTCCATCCTGGGGATCGGCTTCGAAACGCTGGATCGGGACACCTTCGATCCCCGCAAGACGGTTCCGTTTCTGGCAGAAAGCGGGGTCAAATTCGCCCGGTGCCAGACCGGCTGGATGAAATGCGAAAAGACGCCGGGACAATTTGATTTCGGCTGGCTGGACGAGGTGGTGGATTCCCTGTCCGCAGTCGGGATCGAGACCTGGTTCAGCCTGAGTTTCGGGCATCCCGTGCACACACCGGCGGAGAAATACGAGGAAGCCTGGCGTGAAGCGAACGGCAAACTCGTTCCCGGCTGGGCCCGCGGCTGGGTCGGGGAGATCCCGCTCTATCATGGCGAAAAGGGCATGAACGCCTGGAAAACTTATGTAACGGAGCTCTGCCGGCATTTCCGCGGCCGGGTCCGGTATTTCGAAATCTGGAACGAACCCGAAGGATTCTGGGCGCACAACGGTGAAAAACTGCTGGATATGAGTCTCGAGCAGAAGGCGAAAGACTACACGGAATTCGTCGCCCGGACTGCGGAAGTTGTCCGCCGCGAGATCCCCGATGCGCAGATCATCGCCGATGTGGCTCAGACCGGAACCGGATACATCAAGGCATTGAAGAAGTCCCGGCTGGCCGATGTGATCGACATTTTCAGCTATCATTTTTACGGTCCGCACCCCGAAGAATTTCTGGCAGCAAGAGTGGAAAATCTGCGGGCCAATCTGATTCCGTCCGACCCGGCGAAAAAAATCCGGATCTGGCAGGGTGAAAGCGGCCGTGCCAGCGGGAAATCAGCCATATTCTCGTTCCCGACGGAAATGGGGCAGGCCAAATATCTGACCCGCCGCTTCCTGTCGGACCTGGTCTGCGGCGCGGAGTTGAGTTCGATCTTCACGGTAACAGATTTCCTCTGTTACTATCCGGACGGACGGGACCAGTATTACGGCGTGATCGATGCGAAGAACAACTGCGGCAAACTGGCGTTTTACGCTTTGCAGGGCATGGCATGGCTGTTCGACGGTCTGAAAAACGCGCCGGAAAACTTCTGTGCCTTCCGGCCTGCCTATGTTCACTCTTTCGAGTCGCGGATCCCGTATCAGATCGAGGCTCATTCTTTCCGGCGCAGCGGCAAACCGGTTTTCGCCTTCTGGATCCCGGAACATGTCGATCTCACCGCGGCGGCAAGACAAGGAGATATCTTCATGCTGATGGATGAGGAAGAATATTTCAAAAATCCGGTCGTGATCGATCCGATCCGCCGCAATGTATGGCTGCTCAAGGATGTTGTTCAGGAACAGACTTACCGCGAAGGCGGATTCTTCGGAACCCTGCGGATCCGCAACTTTTCCGTGACCGACTGGCCGCTTTTCGTGGCGGATGCCTCCATATTCGATGACTGATAACAGAAGGAGTCATTCATAAATGAAAATCACCGAAGTCAAGACTTTTCTGATCGATGCCTTCCGGACCAACTGGGCATTCATCAAAGTGGAGACCGACGAGGGGCTTTACGGCTGGGGGGAAGCCTCGCTTGGAACTCAGGAACAGGCGCTTTCCGGATGCGTTGCGGATATCAAACGGCTGGTGGTCGGCCGCGATCCGCGCGATATCGAAAAAATGTGTTTCGAAGTTTACCGGGATATCTACTGGAAGGGCGGCCCCGTTCTGATGTCCGCCATCAGCGGTATCGAGATGGCCTGCTGGGATATTCTTGGAAAATCACTGAACGTACCGGTTTACCGTCTGATGGGCGGAAAGATCCGCGACCGGGTCCGGATGTATGCCAATGCCTGGTTCGTCGGGGCGCGTCAGCCGGAGGAATTTGCCCGGTTTGCGAAAAAAGCGGTTGCGATCGGCGTGACCGCGCTGAAATGGGACCCGTTCGGCAAAGCGCATCTGAATATCACCAACGAGGAACTGACCCGGGCCTCCGCCATTGTCGGCGCGGTGCGGGATGCGGTCGGCCCGATGACCGATCTGCTGATCGAATGTCACGGCAGGTTCAACGGCATGACCGCACTGAAGATCGCCAAAGAGCTGGAACAATATAAAGTGATGTTCATGGAAGAGCCGTGTCCGCCGGACAATCTTTCGGTTCTGGCGGAGATCCGCGCGAAATCGCCGGTCCCGATCGCCGCGGGGGAACGCGTTTACACCAAGTTCGGATTTCAGGATCTGTTCGAGAAAAATGCGGTCGATCTTGTCCAGCCGGACATCTTTCATGCAGGCGGGATGTTCGAGTCGAAAAAAATCGCCGCCATGGCCGAGGCGAAACACATCCCGATTTCCTTCCACAACCCCAGCGGACCGATCTCCAATGCGGCGATCCTCCAGCTGGCCGCCTGCACACCGAATTTCTACATCCATGAAATGATGCTGACCGATGGAAAGTTCCGTAAACGCATCACCAACGAGGAAGTGGTTTACGAGAACGGCGAACTGCTGATCCCGGACAAGCCCGGACTGGGAATCGAAGTGAATGAGGAAGTGCTCGGCGAATATCCTTACAAGGAACGCAATCTGCGCCACTATACCGGGAATGTGACCGACATCCGCCCTAAAGGCGACACGTTTTATTATTTCAAGGGACTCGAAAATGAAACTTTTGAATGAATTGAAAGCGGCCCGGTTCATTGCAATATTGCGCCGGGTTCCGCAGACAAAAGTCGTCCGGGTCGCCGAAGCCCTTTCCCGGGCGGGGATCCGCTTTATGGAGATCACCTTTGATCCGTCCGATCCGGATACGCTGCAGGACACTGCACGGAAACTGCAGCTGGTGCGGGAGGCGTTCCCGGAAATGCATCTGGGATGCGGGACCGTCCTGACCGAGGCAATGGCGGAAACCGCCGCAAAAGCAGGCGCGGAATACTGTCTTGCGCCGAACACGCGGAAATGCGTGATCGACTGCTGTCACCGGTATCGGATTCCGGTGTTTCCGGGAGCCTATACGCCCTGCGAGATCGCCGATGCCTGGGAAATGGGCGCCGATGCGGTCAAAATCTTTCCCGTCCAGCCCGGCGAAGAAAAGTATGTGACCAATGTGATGTCGCCGCTGTCGCATATCCCGTTTCTGGTGACCGGCGGAGTCAATCCGGACACGATCCATGCCATGCTGGCGACCGGAGCCGTGGCGGTGGCGGCAGGAGCATCCATTATTCTCGCCGATGCGCTGGTCGCCGATGATTACGGGAAAATCACCGAACTGGCCCGCAGACATCTGGAAAGGATTTGATTATGGCAGACGATATTTCAGGCAAAACCGCACTGGTGACCGGGTCCGCGCAGGGCATCGGCAAAGTGATCGCAATGGAACTGGCAAAACTGGGCGTCCATGTTCTGGTGAACTGCGCCCGCTCGAAGGAAAAGGCGGAAGCCGCGGTGCGTCAGATCAAGGAACAGGGCGGCAGTGCCGAGATGCTGATCTGCGACATCACCAGTGAAAGGGAACTGGCGGAAAAGATCACTCCGCGGCAGATCGATATTCTGGTCAACAATGCCCGTCTGGATCCCTATCTCCGGCCCGCGGATGCGTCCGACGGCGAATGGTTCAACGCCCTGCTCAATGTCAACCTGACCGGCGCGTATCTGTGCTGTCAGGCTGTCAAAGCCGGGATGAAGGAACGCCGCTGGGGGCGGATCGTCAATATGTCCAGCGTGCAGGCGTATCTCGCCATGGCTCCGGCATTGGTCCCGTATGCGGTATCCAAGGCGGGGATGCACGCACTGACCCGCTGTCTGGCGCAGGAACTCGGCGATTTCGGCATTACGGTGAATTCGGTGGCGCCCGGCATGGTGATCACGGAAAATATTAACAAACGGCTTTCCCCCGAAGTGATCGAGGCGAAACTCAGGAAATACGCCATTCATCGGGCGGCAACCGCCGAAGAAGTTGCCGAATGTGTGGTCAACACCATCCGCTGCGGAGCCATGACCGGCGAGGTGGTCAACTTGAACAGCGGAGTTTATTTCCCCGCGTGAGATCATAAAGAACCATAATGTCCTGAGAGGAGAACTTGAACGATGAACATCAGTAAAGCCTTCCGGCTTGGAATTGTCGCAGTTTTCGTGTCGATGCTGATCCCGCTGACTGCGTCTGCGGATTTTCAACTGGTGAAAGACGGACGGCCTTCTGCAGTGATCCTGCTGGGCGATAAGCCTTCGAAAAACGAACAGATCGGCGCTTATGAGCTCCAGTATCATATCCGGCAGCTGACCGGCGCGGATCTGCCGGTCGTGAACGCTATTGCCGGTTCGGAAAAGGGAAATGTAATCCGGATCCGGGCGGACCGGAAGATGACCGGCGATTCCTCCCGGATCGAATTCAAGGGGACAAATCTGCTCCTCTCCGGCAGCGATTCCTCGGAATACGGCAAAGTCGATTATCAGGACGTGAAAACCTTCCCGAATGCGGAATATGAACTCAAGGGCGTGCTCTTTGCCGTCTATGATTTTCTGGAACTCTATTGCGGAGTCCGGTTTTACGGCGTCGCCGACCGGGACACTTACTATCCGGCAGGAAAAAATCTGGCGGTGAAGGAGAAGGACCGCAGTTTTTCGCCGCCGCTGGACGCTTTCCGCGTTATCAATCTCAGCGGATTGTGGAAATACCGCGCGATCTATTCCAAGCGGGAAGCGGCGCTGTGGAAGTTCCGCTGGCGGATGAACGTGCTGTATGCCTTGCAGAACCACAATCAGTACAGCATCTATTACGTGCATTGGGCGAGATCCGCCAATCCGAATCTGGCGAAAATGTTCAAATACCGCAACAAGGATATGTTTGCCAAGGGATATGACGACAAGAACCATCCCGTCGATCCGATCCTGCGCGAGAGCTATCCAAACGACCGCGACCTGCCGCCGCAGCTGTGCTATTCCAGCCCGGACACGGTCAAGTATTATGCCAACGAGGCCGTGACTTATTACCTCGGGAAAAATGTGCCCGGCGGCTGGCTGAACAAAAGAGGTCAGTTCCCGGCGGACAAGACCCTGCTGCCGAAGTTCGAAGGCATGCCGTTTTTCTATCCGTTCCAGGGCGGCGACACCGGCGGACATTGTCTCTGCGAGCGCTGTGTGAAACGGTTTGCCGATACCACGAAAACCAACCAGTCGAACAGCAAATTCCAGTTTGCGGCGGACATCGCGCGGGAAGCTGCCCGGATCCAGCCGGGTTCCGGACTCTGTACCGCTGCCTATATTTCCACTCTGCATTATCCGGATAAAGTCGATCTGCCGGACAATCTGGCGGTCACTCTGTGTCTGCCGATCTATTCGTGGTGGCATCCGACTGCGAAAGCGCTTCAGATGGAAGCATATAAGACATGGATCCGCAAGGAAGCGAAAAGACGTCCGCTGACGATCTGGACCTACATTTTCAGCACCCAGTGGGATGCTCGTTTCCATTTTTCCGATTACAAACCGTTCCCGGGTCTGTATCCGTGGAAAACCGCGGAGATCATGCGGATGTTCACCCATGACGGCATCAAGGGGCTGTTTGCCGAGACGGAATTCCGTTATACCCCGCTGGAAGCCTATATCGTTTCCCGTCTTTCCTACGATCCGGAGCTGGATACCGACCGGATGATCGATGACTATTTCCGCCACCGTTACGGGGCCGCCGCGGACGCCATGAAGGAATTTTACCGGGAAGTGGAAACCGCTTACTGGACCGCGGAGAATTATCCCGCCGAGTGGCGGGCAAACAAAAAAGTCCTGCTCGGTCCGTATGGAGCGAAACATCCCTATTGGGGAACGGGACTGCATTCGCCGGACGTCAACTGGGCGCTGGGCACGCCGGAACGCATGAAAAAACTCGCCGGCCTGATCGAAGAAGCGAAATCGAAAGTCGTCACGCCGCAGGAAAAAGCGCATCTGGCGGAATTCATCCGGTGCATCTGGCAGCCTGCCGTGGAGGGAGAACAAGAATACCGGCTGCTGAAAATCCGCCGGAGCCGTCCGCCGCGCCGGATCATTCCGCCTGTCCTGCCCGATTCTGCCAAAAGTCTGGATTCGGTCGACTGGAGCAAAGCCGCGGTGACCGAACCCTGGTGCGGAAATTTCGGCGAACCGGCCAAACGGGAATGCACCGCCGCAGTCATCGCCGATTCGAAGAACCTCTATATCCGGCTGCATGATACACAGAAACCCCGCATGGACAAGGATATCTGGTTCGAGGATTTCGAAGTCCTTTTCCACAGCCTGAATTCCAAATACCCGCTGTACCAGCTGGCTGTGTCGCCCAAGGGAAAAGTCGTGCAGTATCGTTACAGCCTGATTAACGACGCACGTCATCAGCAGACTTGGAATTCCTCCGCGGATGTCCGCAGTCTGCCGGGAAAAGATTCCTGGACCGTGCTGATCTCCATTCCGTGGAAGAAACTGCCGCCTGCCGACAACGGCATCATGGCGAATTTCATGCGGGCGTCTTCCGAAACCGGATCCCTGGTCTGGAATCCCATTTACGTCAAGGGATTCGTGGACGGCGCCGGTTCTTACGGTCTGCTGGCCGCCAAACCGATCATCCTTCAGGAAAACCGGCTGGAGCTGTGGCGGAAAGGACAGCATACCTTCATCAAAAACGATCCGCTGGCGTCCAACGGCAAAACGGCAGTCATGTTCTCCAACAACAGCTGGGCGGTGAGATATTCCATCCCGCGGCATTTCCCTGCGGGCTGGTATAAAGCCGTCATCCGGATGCGGACCGATATTCCGGCGGATTCCGGCACCTGGATCCGGCTTGGAGTCTGGGATTCCCGGAAAAAGAAAAACCGGACCACCATGCGCATTCCCGTTGACCGGATCAGCGGCAAATACGGCGACGCAGTCTTCCGCCGGGTTTATCTCGAGCCCGAAACCGTTATTTATGTCAGCAAATCCGAAAAGGAGTTCAAAGGCTCCAAAACCTTTGTGGATTATATCTCCCTGACCGCATTGCCGGATGCCGGACACCAGGGCAGGGCGGATTAAAAAAGGCTCAGCGGCGGAGTTTGAGCATCCGAACGGCGGCACAGGCGGCGCCGAATCCGTTGTCGATATTGACCACCGTCACCCCCGACGCACAGCTGTTCAGCATCGCCAGCAGAGCGGTGATGCCGTTCAGCGAGGCGCCGTAGCCGACACTGGTCGGAACTGCGATCACCGGACATTCCACCAGACCGGCGGTCACGCTCGGCAAGGCGCCTTCCATGCCCGCGACGGCAATGATGATGTCCGCTTTCCGGAGCCTTTCGAGTTTGGAAAGCAGCCGGTGCTGGCCGGCCGAACCGCCGGTGCCGCCGTGGAGTTTCGGGACCTGGGGACAGCTGGTCACCCGGCGCGGCACGATCAATCCGCAAGCGGAAAAGTTCGTCCGGGAAAACGGTTATCTGAAATACATCTGCCGTCCCTCGCACTGCTCATTCGAAAGCATGCGGAAGCATCTGAAAGCGAATTTTTCTGTCTGACCGCATTTCCGGACGGCGGAGAGAAGGCGCCTTTTTCAAAAAGCCGTTCTCTCCGCCCTGGCAACAGTTAAAACATTAAATATTGATCCTGGAGTATGGTCCTCCGAGTTTAATTTATCGGATATTACTTTTTCCTCTGCAATTCTGCGGCCCGGCGGAGCAGGAGCAGGAACTCTGCCCGATCGCCGTTGACGTCGTCGCCCAGGTTTTTCTGCGCTTGGGCCGCGGCATGACCGATCGAGACGTCCGGCGCAATTCGGGAGTTGCGCAGAGCCAGACCGAATTCGGCCACCGCCGCCGCCCATTTCCAGTTCAGACCGGCAGACGGAGCGGATTTGACTGCAACGGTGTTTTCATGGGCCGCTTTTTTGCCCTCGGGATCACGGTAACGCAGCCGGAATGTCAGCAGTTCCCTGCTGCCTTTCGCCGCCGTGCCCTGATACTTGAGCGGCGGCATTTCCGGGACGGCCGTGTTTTTGATGCCATCAGGGGCGCTGGCCGGGATGATCTCGTACAGTGCGGTCACCTGCTGTCCTAATCCGACGGTCCCGGATTCCTTGCTGTCGTCCCGGAAGTCTCGGTCGGTCATATCGCGCAGTTCGTATCCCAGTAAGCGGTAGGCAAAAACCTGTCCCGGATTGAATTCGATCTGGAATTTCACATCCTTCGCTAAAGCATACATATTGCCGGTCAATCCGTGGACGAATACGCGTTTTGCCTCGCGTATGCTGTCGAGGTAGAAGACATTGCCGTTGCCTTTGTTGGCGAGCATTTTCAGTTTGTTGTCCTTGTAGTTGCCCATGCCGCAGCCGGCGATGCTTAGATAAATGCCGGATTCGCGTCTGGCCTTGACCATTTCGACCAGTTCGGCTTCGCTGGAGGCGCCGACATTGAAGTCGCCGTCGGTCACCAGCACGATCCGGTTGTTGCCGCCTTCGATAAAATGCTTTTCGGCCAGGCTGTAGGCTTTCTGAATGCCTTCCCCGCCCGGGGTGCAGCCCTTGGTTTCGAGTTTCCCGATCTTGCGGCAGACCGCTTTGATGTCGGAGCTGCCCTCCAGCAGGATCCGCACATCGCCGCCATAGGTGACCATGCTGACCTTGTCCCCGGGACGCAGCTGTTTCGCCAGCGTCGTCATTGCCTCCTTGACCATGGGGAAGACATATCCCATGGAGCCTGAATTGTCGATCAGGAACACGTAGTGTGAGGGCGGCAGCTGCTCGCGGACCGGCGTTTTGGCCTGGACGCCGATCAGCAGAAGCCGGTGCGCCGGATTCCATGGCGCGTCTCCCAGTTCGAAATGGGGACGCATGATTTCATCTTTCTGCGGCATGGGGTATTCGTAACTGAAATAATTGATCAGCTCTTCCAGCCGGACCGCTTCCGGCGGGGGCAGTCGGTCTTCCTGCAGGATCATGCGGCGCAGATTGGCATACATGGCGGTGTCGACATCGGCGCCGAAGGTCGACAGGGGATTCGTCGTCACAGGAACGAACGGCCGTTCGCCGACGGTTTTGTATTCCTCCGTATCGAATACGGGTGCACTGCCGCCGAAGTCACTGTCCATGCGGGAGAAGCTCAGCCCGGACAGCTCACAGCAGCAGTCCATGCAGGCATGGGAAGCGATGGAAGCGTGCATTGCCATGCGGGGCATAGCGAACAACGGAGCTGCTTGCCGCTGCATATTACCAACGGATATTTTTCTGTTCGCTGTCAAAGACGGTATTTTTCCGACCAGAATGTCCAGTATCGACGTTTTTTTCCGGGTCGCCTGGGGCTTTAAGGCGGCGGCTCTGGTCAGGAACTCGGCTTCGAAATCCGCAGCCGAAGTGAATTCGTCCGGACGCGGCGTCCGTTCCGTCTTCCACTGGGTCAGCAGTTCATCCAATATCATATCATCCATCATCTTGCCACCTCCTGAGTCATCATCTTTTTCAGCATTTTTTTGGCTTTGAAAATTCTTTGGTAAAGCGTGTTTTCGGAGCATCCCAGCCGGACCGCGGCTTCGCTGCCGGAGAGGTCGCTGAGACAGCCCCAGACGATTGCTTCCCTGTAAAGTTCCGGCAATTTCGAGACAGCCTGTTCAAGTTCCGAGAGCCGTTTTTCGGTGTTCCCGTCCTTTTGCGTCTTTGTTACGTCGACATATTGCTGTCCGGCTTCGTTGCGGCGTTCGCGTTCGCGGACCAGGTCGAAGGCGCAGTTCACCGCAATGCGGTAGACCCAGCTGCGCAGATCCGCTTCGCCGCGGAAGGAATCCGCCTTGCTCCAGGCCCGCAGCAGGGCATCCTGGATCACATCATCGGTGTCGGCGGCATTGCCGACAATGCGGTGGACTCCACCCCGCAAATAACTCAGTTCTTCGCGGCACAGCCGCTGGAATCGCATTACCAGATCATCCATCGTTTTTCTGTCCTCTCTTTTTCTGTTTTTCCTTCTTAAAGCATCAGAAGCTGTTCTGCACAACGCCGCGCCGGGGCATCCCTTTGCAGCCGGGTCATAACCATGAGACGTTCCCATGGGTGGAATTCTTAGCGCCCTTACCGAAAAAAAACGGAAAAAATTCCGTAAAATCCGGAATTTTCTTGGTGACCGGGAAATACGGGAACCGGGAAAGCGCTTTTTTCAGCGGGCGGATTTTTCAGAACGGAGCGAGAGCATCCGGACGGCGGCACAGGCCGCGCCGAAACCGTTGTCGATATTGACCACCGTCACCCCGGAGGCGCAGCTGTTCAGCATCGCCAGCAATGCTGTGATGCCATGCAGGGAAGCACCGTAACCGACACTGGTAGGGACGGCGATCACGGGACACTCCACCAGACCGGCAGTTACGCTCGGCAATGCGCCTTCCATACCTGCGACGGCAATGATGATGTCCGCTTTCCGGAGCCGTTCCAGTTTGGAAAGCAGCCGGTGCAGACCGGCCACACCGCAATCCGGGATCAGGAAATTCTCCGCGCCGCAGACCGTCAGTGTATTGACCGCTTCCCGCGCAACCGGCAGGTCGGAAGTGCCGGCGCAGATCACCGCGACTTTTCCGGGTCGTCTGACTTTTTTCCGGGCCGGGATCATGATCGAACGGGCCAGTTCATCATGGACGGCATCCGGCAGTTTCCTGAGCACGAATTTCGCCGCCTCGGGAGCGACCCGAGTGGCCAGCACGGGATTGCCGTGCGCGGCCAGTTCCGCCATGATCGCGGCGATCTGTTCCGGGGTCTTGCCCGCACCGTAAACAAATTCCGCAAATCCGCACCGGCGGTCGCGTTCGAAATCCAGATCCGCAAAGGATGAAAGGTCGTTTTTTTTCATTCCGGCTCCGTTCTGATGTCATTTTGGAACAATGTAATGCGTAAAAATGAAAAATCAAGTCCGATTTTCACTTGTTTTTCACTGAAACCGGGATTATAGTGCTCCATTGGAGGATCCGGAATGGAAAACGAACGGTCGGAAAAACGTTTCAAACTGATTCTGTGGGGCATCGTGCTGGCGGCGCTGCTGGTGCGTATCCTCTGCGCCATACCCGCCCTGAGGGAAGGACATGACTGTCTGATGCGAATCGATTCCCTCAGTTATCTGAAACCTGCGGAAGCTTTGCTGAAAGACCATGCCTACTGGATCGCTCCGGGCTCCGGAATACCGATGACCAACCGGCCGCCGGGGTGTGCCCTGATTCTGGCCGCGGTATTCGCCGTTTTCGGAAAAAATCTGACTCTGGCGGCGCTGCTGAATACGCTGGCATCGGCGCTGACCTGTTATCCTGCCGGACTGTGCGGACGTCTGCTCGGGGGACGGCGTGCCGGATATCTGGCGGCGGGTCTGCTGGCATTGAACCTGACCTCGCTGGCCCATGCACCGCTCCTGCTGGCGGATACGGTGCTGGGCTTATGCTGCGCCTGGGCCGTGTATTATGTGCTGAAAAGTCTGCGTGAATACAGCGTCGGAGCCTTCGGCGCCGCCTCGCTTCTGCTGGCAGCCGGTACGTGGATCAAGCCGGTCAACACGCCGATCCTGATCGGCGCCATGCCGCTGCTGGCCCTGCTGTTTTTCGGATTCCGGAAAAAAACTCTTTACGCGCTGGGAATCGTGATCCTGACTTTTCTGGTGCTGCTGTTCCCGTGGATGCTGCGCAATTACCGCTGCGGCGCGGAATTCGACATGGACAGCAACCGCGGCGAAATGGTATATCACAGCGGCTCGGCGATCCTCGGAGCCGTCACTGGCGGCGATACCGGCGTGATCCGCAGTCAGCTGGTGCAGGAGATCGAACCTTATCTGGAACAACATGCCTCGGAATATCCGGATATCCGTTCGCGCAACGCCTACCGGCAGAAAAAATATCTGGCGCTGATCCGGCAATATCCGGGCGCATTTCTGCGGACCCATCTGCCGCAATGGACCATGCTGCTGCCCGACCTGCCGACCTTTCTGGAAAACAACCGGCTGACCGTGACCGGACGCGGCACGCTGGACGTCATGCGCAAGGACGGAGTTTATGCCGCGCTGAAACATTATCTGGACGGGCGGCTGGGACTGGCGATACCGGTCCTGCCGTTTGTGCTGATCACGGGTCTGCTCTACCTGGGGGCGGGCATGCTGCTGATCATCTGGCTGTATCATTGGAAAAAGAGATGGCGGATGCTGATCCTCTTCGGCGTTTTCGCCTTTTTCTATCTGTTCGCGGGCGGGCCGGTGGTGATGCCGCGGTATCAGATCCCCGCGCTGCCTTTCCTGTGCGCCATGGCCGGCACGTGGTTCATCCTGCTCCGTCGGAGAACCACGAATAAACACGAATGAACACGAATGGATTTGAAATACAGTCTGATATGGTAAGTCTATTATGAAGAATATCATTTTGGCAAGGGAAGTTCATGATATCGTCGGATGTGCTTTTGAAGTCTTGAATGAACTGGGTTGCGGTCTGTTGGAAAAACCTTATGAAAATGCTTTGTGTATCGAATTCAGATTGCGAGGCATCCCGTTCAGGCAGCAGCCGCGTTTTGATGTGATCTACAAAGGAATCAAGGTTGGAGATTACATTCCGGATCTGATCGCTTACGATGATATTGTCATCGACACCAAATCCATCAATGGAATCACTGATATTGAACGTGGGCAAGTCCTGAATTATCTGAAAATCACAGGCTGTAAAGTCGGACTTATCCTCAATTTCAAACACCCCCGTCTGGAATGGGAACGGCTGGTCCTTTAAGAGAACCACGAATAAACACGAATGAACACGGATGGATTGTCTATCCGATATGAGCACGGCTTCTGATTGCAGAACACACGTCAAATAGAGGAGATTTTTTGTTTTCAAAGATGAACTGTATTTTCGCCGGTCTCAGTACCGGCTCGGCCCAGCCATTATTTTTATTCGTGTATATTCGTGTTCATTCGTGGTTCTTGAATCCGAACTGAATCACTTGCGGCGGAAACGGCCCGGCGGGATCTTGTAAACACCGGAAAATGATTTGGTGAACTGATAGCGGTTGGCAAATCCGGCCGCTTCGGCGATGTCTTCGATGCTCCGGTCACTGTTCCGCAGCAGATCGTGCGCCAGTTCCAGACGCCGGTTCAGAATGTAACGGTGCGGCGAGATTTTCAGTTCCCGTTTGAACAGATGCTGGAAATTCACCTGCGACATGCCGATTTTCCGGCTGATCGTGCGGTTGTTCAAAGCGCTGATCCGTCCGGACCGGAACGCTGCGGAAATCAGATTCAGCGAATGCTGGATCCTCGGATCGATCGGAAAGGTTCCTTCTTCGGTGAAATATTCCGCGCCGATCCCGGAGAGCAGGAACAGGATCAATGCTCCTCCCGCCAATACGGAAAAATGTTCCCGAAAACATCTTTCGAGCAGGATGCGGCATCCTTCCACGGGAAACGGGATCACCTCTTTCCTGAGCCGGGCAAAGGCCCCGCTTCCGTTTCTCAGGTAGAAGTCCAGGTGGACATGTTCGAAGATGCCTTCCGATGCGGTTGCGAACATCAGATCGGACGGCAGCAGATAAACCGTATCCGGACGCATCCGGATGGTCTCTCCCGGCAGGATCAGGATCCCGCCGGGCGCCGGATTCCAGTAAATATGCCACAGCGGCAGGCTCCGCATGGGCACCAGCCATTCCTTCAGGACCACTTTCCCGCAATTGTCCAGTTCGATCTGCGGAAGGGAATGCCCGATCTGATTCAGTTTGACATCTTTTGATATATATTTGACATGTTCTGACATTTTATTTCCCGCTTTGCGAACTATAATATATGATAGAAATAACCATTTTTCAACATAAGGAAAACAGAAAATGACAAAATTGATCGATCAGGTCTGGCTGTGGGGCCAGACTCCGGGTTCCCATCACGCAACTGCCGGCTACCATCTGCCGGGCGTCAATAAAATGACTCCGCTGGAAGGCTGTGATTTCTTCGGCATCCGCAACTGCTGCCGGGTCGCCATGACCAAGGGGCCGTTCCCGCCGTTCGACGGCGAAGCCGAGTCGATGAAGGATCTCGCCAGGGTGATCTGGTCGGCCGTGGGCGCGGGCGGAGTCCACCGCAACGAGGAACAGTTCGGCGACCTCGAAGAAGTGTTGCGCCAGGCGAAAAAATATCCGAACATCATCGGCGCGATCATGGATGATTTCCTGCTCAGCGAAACCCGCCGCGCGAATTTCACCCCGGCCAAACTGCAGGTCATGAAAGACCATCTGCGCAACGACGCCGGCCGTCCGCTCGAATTCTGGACCGTCTATTACGACCGGGAACTCCAGCTGCCCGTCAAGGAATATCTGGAAATGTTCGACGTCATCACCTTCTGGAACTGGTATGGTGAAAACCTTTTCAAGCTGCGTGAGAATCTGGATCATATCATGGCGCAGACACCGGAAAAACGTTTCGTGGCGGGCTGTTACATGTGGGATTACGGCAACGGCAAACCGCTGACGCCGGAACAGATGGGATTCCAGCTGGAAGTTTACCGGGAATACATGAAAGCGGGGAAACTGGAAGGGTTCATTCTCTGCTCAAACTGCATCGCCGACGTCGGGATCGCCGCCGTCGACCAGACCCGCGAATGGCTGCAGGTCCACGGACAGGAAGAGATCTGAACAAGGATGAAATTAATGTAATTGGCTTCGTCTGAGGAACAGAATCAACGGAAGGAGGACAAGATGAAAACGAAGACAACCCCTGACTCATATTTCATATCTCATATTTCCTATTTGCAGGGTAAAACGGTGAGCCGTTTTACCCTGATAGAGCTCCTGGTGGTGATCGCGATCATTGCGATCCTCGCGGGGATGCTGCTGCCGGCGTTGAACGCTGCCCGGGATAGGGCACGCACGATCTCATGTGCAAACAATCTCAAGCAGCTTTCCCTTTACTGGAATTTCTACACGCAGGAGAATAACGATTATTACCTTCCGATCCAGATGGCGAGACCTGCCGAATTCACCTTTTCCGGGGCGAAAGTGAATTGGTTCGAATATATGGCCGCGGTCTACCTGTTGAAAAAAACCACTGCGAACGATTTCAAAAACGGCGGCGGCGCCCCTGCGGACCGCGTTTTAAGCTGTCCCGGCTGTCCCAACAGTGCCAGCAGCAATGTCCCGAAAGTTTACAATAATGTCGAACTGGCGATCAATTACGGCATGAATCCCGGATTGTCCGTCGGCGTTTACACCGGTTACAGCGCCAGTTATTCCCAGCTGCTCAAGGCCGGCAAAACTTCCAGCTTCTCTTCGCATACGATGGTCCTGGCAGATACCTGGAAATATTACATCTTTCCCGGCAAAGGAACCCTGGTCAACAACGGCGCCAATGCGATCTGGATCCTCTGGTCTTACCGTAAGGCCAATGTGGGCATGACCGGTGCGCACGGCAAAAGGCTGAATGCCGCATATCTGGACGGTTCGGTCCAGTCGACGGACCGGTTCTATTACAACGGCAGCAGCGGCGGCGTCAACCTGTGGGACCTTACCAATGCCGCCCAATTGAAATTTGCCGTTCAGTCGGAACTGCTTTAAGAAAGGACGGCCATGCCGATGAAAAAAGTTTTTTTACTGCCGGTGCTGTCGCTGGCGGCCCAACTTCTCTGCGGAGCCGACCTGCTGGAAAACGGCAGTTTCGAGATCCCGTCCGACAAAAAGAGCAACCGCAACTGGCGTTTTTATCCCGCCAAAGGGTGGGAAGCCTATGCGAATCCGAAGGACGGCAATGATTGCCGGGTCATCACTGAAGGCGCCGCCGACGGTTCCCGCTGCATCCGTCTGATCAGCAAAAACAAAAAAGCCATGGTGTCGATGCGGTCGGATAAAAATCTGCCGGCAAAACCCGGCGACCGCATTTTCGCCGAATGCATGATCCGCGGCAAAGGCAAAGCCTATATCCGCATCTACTGGTATGGCAGCAACGGCAAAAGACTGCCCAAATATTACATGGACGGACTCAATGCAACTCCCGATTGGCAGGTTTTCAAGACCAATGTGAAAGTCCCGGAAGGGGTTGCCAGTTTCGCATTCAGTCTGGAAATAGTCGCCAGCCTGGGTGAGATCGACTTCGACAAGGCCGCCTGCCGGGTCGAGCCGGGAACCATACTGGACAACGGCAAAATCAAAGCGGTCTTCAACCCCGAAATCGGCGGCGGCATCGATTCCCTGACCTTGAAAGGGATCAGAATGGATTTCACCCAGCCCAACCAGATCGGCAATGGCGGCGGCATGTTCAATTTGATTCTGCCGTCCAACCGCAACCCCGGCGAATTGCGTTTTGCACCTGCCAGAGCGGAAGTCGTCACGCCGGGGCAGGTGATCCGCATGACCCAGAAGATCGACAGCGGCGACTATGCCGGGATCGAAGCGGTCCGGACCTTCGAGCTGCTGCCGGACAGCAGCCGGATCAAGGTCAATGTCCAGATTTGCAATACCGGCAAAAAAACGTTGGAAATCTCCTTCCGTTTCCAGAGTTTTGCCTCGTCTGCTCCTGGCAGTTTCACTTGGCCGACCCCGGATTGGATCCAGGTATTCCACCAGACCGGCGAACCTTTGAACGGCATGAATTCCGTTATCATCGACTTGATGCGCGCCGGCTGGATCGCCCGTTTCTATAAAGATGCGAAAGTGACTCTGCTCTATTCCTACGACATCAAAAAGGTCAGACGCACCTACAACTATCTGGTGCCGCAGTTCGTCACCAATGAATGGTACTACCGCCCGTTCACCCTCCAACCGGGTGAATCCTGGAGCAGTGATGCGGCATTGGATATCCTTTTCGATCAGGATAAACCCTACGTCGATGCGGTCGCGCTGGCCGGCAAGCAGCGTCTGGAAGAGATCAAGCCGGTCAAATTGCCTCCGCCGCCTGCCGGCGACCCCCTGCCGCCCATCTTCGAAGAGATTTTCCCCGCCGGCGGCGGACTGGGCAATCTTTCCCAGCCTGAAACCGCGGGCCTGGAAAAGAGCAGGGGCTTTTATCCGATGTTCCGGATCATTTCCATGCGCCTGGCCCGGACTCTGGTCGACAATTATTTCAACACCATCGGCAGTGTGCATCTTATGATCAATGATGCTCACCGGGCGTATTTCAAGACTCCGGACGGGAAACATGAACTCGGCGAATTCATCCGCAGACACCGTATCGCTTTCGGGCTCGGCAGAATGCTGTATCACCGCAAGGACACCGATGTGGAAGCCTATAAGAAACGGCTGCCGGAGATCATCAGCATTTACAAAAAACCTGAACTGCAGAAATTTGCCCATACCTATGCCGACCGTCTGCTCTATATCAATACCGGCGACGAACCCCTGCCGGCCAATCTCGAAGTCATCCTGGCCGCCCATGCCGAATTGAAAAAGATCATGCCCAAAGGCATTCCCATGTTCACCATCCTCAATTCCCATGTGGTGGAAATGATGCCCTACATGCCGGTTTATTACGGCGACTATTATCCGATCAAGCGCCGTTCATCGGCCGGGGCGAATCCCTGGGGCGTCTATCCCGAATTTGCCGACAAAGTCAGACGGGCAAAGGAAAAACCGGTCTGGTTCATGCCCCAGGCGTTCCACGGCGGAGCCCGCGGCGCCTATGATGTTTACGCTTATCCCACCGACGGTGAATTGCGTATGATGGTCAACCTCGGCCTTGCGGCAGGGGTCCGGGGCATTTGCTGGTATGGCTTCACCAATACCGGATGGCAGTGGGTGATGAATTACTTCCATCTGCGCGGATCCCCGCTGAATGCCTCGGGCATGCCCGGTCCCGGCTGGGATGCCATCGTCGACTGCATGCGGGAACTGGCCGGCACCGGCATGCTGCTGCTCCGCTGCCGTCAGGCGGAACTGCCTGCCGGATGTGCCGTCAAATGCGGCAACTATACCGATCCTTACGGCCTGTACAAGGGTCCGGCTGCGAAACTTTTCGCCCTGAAATCACCCAAGGGCATGGTCATCGTTGCCGTCAACCACAATCCCAATGCGGAAGAAAAGGTTACTGTCACCCTGCCTGGATCAGGCTGGGATCTGAGCGCTTTGAAACCGCTGGAAAGCACCACAGTCACCAGAACGCTCAAACCTGGCGGCGCCGTATTTTTCTACTGCGGCAATGACGATGCCGAGATCGATCTGGTCTTCAAGGGCCGTTACCGGGCCGAGGGCGCCAGATACCTGATCGCGGCAAAACGTGCCGAAGGCAACCATATCCCGGTGATCGACCCGTGGAAATTCGACCGGCTGCCAGGCAGAAAAGCATTGGCGGCGCTCAATAAGGAATTCGCCGCCCTCAATGCCAGGATCGACGCAGCGCCGCTGGGCAAAGCCATGAAGATCAACACCGATCTGCGCCGCTATCTGGGCCATAATGACTTCGAACTGGTCCGGGATGTGGAATTCGTCATTCCCAAGGAGGTCTATGATGCCACTCCCAGATGGAAACGTTATGTGAATGACAAGGATTCCGCCTTCCAGCAGCTCAAAGAAGCGGTGATCGATGATTTCCGTGACTGCAACCGGATCACCGATTATCTGGATAACGGCGGCGATGCCGCCAAAGTCCTGCCTGAACTGGAAGCTCTTTCCGTCAGGGCGCATCGGAATATGGAAGCTCTGCAGAAAGCCGTGGCGCAGCGCCGGGGCAATCAGCCGCGCAAAGATCTGCGCGAATGACCTTCACTCTCCCGACAGTGGTTCCGGCAGAATAAAGATGAACCACGAATGAACACGAATGAACACGAATGGATTGAGGATTCAATATAGGCAAGGATCCTGATTGCAGAACAAGTTTTCCTCAGACAAGCTGTATTTTTGCAGAACTCAGTATCTGCATGGGCATCCTATATTTTTATTCGTGTATATTCGTGTTCATTCGTGGTTCTTGTGTTATTCGCAGAACCCGACTCCGAGGTAGTAGGCCATGTTGGTCTGCGTCGTGTCCAGACGTCCGAACTGCACCACGATCGGCTCCGAGGCCGTGATCCGCAAGGCATACTGCGTCAGCAGCGGGATCTCGTGTCCGCCCAGATCTTCCGGGTGGTCCATCCGCAGCGAGATGATCCGTTCCGCCGGGACCGTGACTTCGATCCCGCGCACCGGATCACGGTCGCTGTAATAGATGTCGATGGTGACTTTGACCTCACATTCGTGGACGTTGAAGAGCATCAGCGCTTCGTGCGCCTCCATGGAGCTGGCCGGATTTTTTGCCGGCAGATATCCGTCCGGAAAATACCAGACTTTTTTACCGCCTTCCATTGTTCCGTCCTTTCCGGCTCAGTTCAGACCGAGGATCTTCTGCGCATTGCCGAACAGGATCGCGTCCTTTTCCGCCTGCGGAATATCCAGCGTGGTGACCGCTTCCTGCGCGAATTTCATCTGCAGCGAGCCCTGCAGCGGACAATCTGTGCCGAACACCACATGGTTCGCGCCTGCCAGACGCACCATCTTCGCCATGATCGTCTGATAGGCATAGAGCAGATAGTGCGCCGTGTCGATCCAGACATTGTCCGGCAGACCCGCATCGCAGATCCGTTCCAGTGAATCCATGTTCGGGAAGAACGGATAATTGCCGTTCTGATACAGACCCGCACAATGCGCCAGCACGAACTTCGTATTCGGATGGTTTTTCGCAATGGAGACCACGGTCGCCGCCGGGGAGAAGCCCGTGCCCGGCATGCACGACACATGGAACAGCATCATCGGCGTCCGGTCGGCGATCTTGTCCACATAACGGTAATTCGAGGGGACGGAAAGATCGTAGCCGTGATAATCCGGATGGATCTTCACGCCGCGGAACTTCGGATTGTCCTTCAGGTAATGCAGTTCCTTTTCGGTTTCCGGGAAGGTCGGGCTGACCACCACGTAACCGTAGAATTCATCATACTTTTTCAGCACGGCATCGAGCTCGGCGTTGCCCTCGAAAATGTCATACATGATGGCGCGCGAGGCGGAAAGGCAGAGCTTGTCCGTGTTGGATTCTTTGAGATACTTGACCAGCTGGCCGGCGTCCGCCTGCCAGAACTGGCTGAAATTGATGTTGCCGAGATGTCCGTGGATATCGATGACCATGTTCGCGCTCCTTCTTACAGAATGTTGATCTGACGGCCGTAGCTGGAAAGCATTTCAGCGGGGCCGGACGCCTTCACCAGCAGACCGTCCTCCCAGCGGAAGCCCATGCCGCTGCGGTGCAGGAACATGTCCTGCATGAACGTCATATCGGCCTCGAGCATGTATTCGGAACTGGTTTCGAGGAAGGGATATTCGCATTCCATCTGGCCGCAGCCGTGGGCGGGCCCGTAGAGGATGGCGTCGCCGTAGCCCTGGGCGCGGATGAAATCATGCACCTTGAGCGCGGCATCGCCGGATTTGACCCCGGCGCGCATGACGTCGAACGTCATATTGGCGGCATCGAGGCCGACCTGGAGGAATTTGCGGATCTCGTCGGGACAATGGCCGAGGACCACGGGCCGGCCGATGCTGGCGCTGTAGCCTTCCACTTTGGCGCCGATGGAAAAGTGGACGATCTCGCCGCACTGCACCTTGCGCAGGGTCGGACGGCTGATCGCCTGGTCGGAATTGGGGCCGGAGCAGCACCAGACGGGATACCCCGTGGCCTCGGCGCCGGCCGCGGTCATGGCGGCGGTGGCGATGCCGCAGAGTTCGGATTCGGTCATGCCGGGCTTGATGTTTTCGAGGATGGCCTTGAACCCTGCTTCGGACGCCTTGGCGGCGGCCTTGAGGCATTCGACTTCGAGGGCGCTCTTCTTCATGAAGATCGGCCGGATCATCGAATCGGCGGGGATCACTTTGTCGATGCCGCCCATGGCCTTGACCAGTTCCATCATCATCACATACGGGAAGAGATACCAGCCGCAGAGGCCGATTTTTTTCAGCTTGTACTGCGCGACCACATCGGTCCATTTCGGCAGGGTCGAACCCGGATAATCCGGCTGGGAGGATTCGCGGAAATCCATCAGCTGGATGATCCTGGAAATCTTAGAGCGGCTGGAAGCGTAGGTCAGGGATTCCGGACCGATGATCAGGGCCGGTTCACCCTCGGCGGGGATCAGCACGGCGGCCGTTTCGAAGCTCGGCCAGTAATCGGAAAAATAACGAACCGCGGCGGGTTCACATTCCGTGGAAAAGACCAATACCGCGTCCAGCCGGTTCTGGCGGACCACGTCCCGTGCCGCCTGGATCCTTCTCGTGAATTCCTGTGATGTTAAAATTGACATGCTTTCCTCCTTGTATTTTTGGTTGTTCATGGTATATTATATTTGAAAACAAGCAAATATAAATGTCAGTTTCTCCAAAAAATCATGTCAAAAATTATTAAAAACCCCGACCAGATCAATCCGGTGGCGCTGCCGCAGGCGGAAATTTTCCTGTTCGGCCGCGGCCAGGTCAATTTCAGCTGGAAATTCACGCGGAAAGTGCCGTTCTGGTTTCTCTATTACAATTCCGAACCCGGCGCCGTGCTGAAATTCCGCGACCGCGAGATCCGGCCCGACGGCCGCCAGATCATTCTGATCCCGCCTTACACCGCGTTCACCAGCAGCTGCGAAACCGTCTTCGACCATCTTTACATTCATTTCACGGTGGGACGTCCTTATTCCCAGGTCAAGCCTGGTGTGCTGGTGCTGGACCGTTCGCTTTGCGGCATCCCGGATTCCTGGCTGAATGCGGAAAAAGTGTCTCCGGCGGCGGTTTACGCCCTGCTGTTTTCCGCTTTGGCGGCGATCCCGCATGATCGTTTTGCCAGTGCGGAAAAACCGGTGGACGACCGGATCCAGCGTGCCATGAGTCTGCTCAATCGGGGGATGAGCAATGCGGAGATCTGCCGTGACATCGGCATGTCGCAGAGCAATTTCCAGCGGGCGTTCCGGCTGGCGACGGGATTTTCCCCGAAACATTACGCGTTGGATCTGAGGCTGGAAAAAGCCCGCTGCCGTCTCGCCGCCGCGCAGGGATCGATCAATGATATCGCCGCCGACTGCGGTTTTTCCGACCGTTACGCCTTTTCCAAAGCCTTTCGCAAATACGCCGGTATCTCTCCCGCGCGCTACCGTTCGAGAACCACGAATGAACACGAATGAACGTTCCCTGCAGAAGGGTCAAATAAAAAGTCGGCTTTTTCAGTCGTGGAGACTTGAAAATGAGGCGTCCGGGAACTAATTTACAACAAGCAATCCAGAAAAGGACTTGGACTATGAAAAGCAGAAAAGTTTATTCCATTCTGGCAGCCGCGGTGTGTGCGGCTGTCGCGACATCCTGTGTTTCCCGCCCCGCGGAAGAAAAAGCTTCCGCCCCGGTTCCCCGGCTGAAGGCGGCGCTCTTCCTCGATGACGGCTGCCGCGGCAACGGCGCGCTGTTGTGGGCGCGGATCCTCGCCCGCTCGCCCGAAGTCGACCTCGTTCTGCTCAACGGCAAAGATATCCGCGCCGGAAAATTGAAAGGCCGTCAGCTGCTGGTCTGCCCGGGCGGGGGCGGCGCCAGACAGATCGCCGCGATGAAGCCGGAAGGGTTCCGCGTGGTGAAGAAATTTGTCGAAGACGGCGGCGCGTATCTCGGCATCTGCGCCGGCAGCTACAATGTGATGAACCGCAAAGGACGGTTCGGTTTCCTGCCGTATGATTACATTGATAATGCCCATGGCGGGCTCGCCGACATCACGGCCGAGTTCAATGGGCGCGGCGCAAAACTGTTCGGGATCCAGCCCGGACGTTATGCCTTCCGTTATCACGGCGGCAACGTGATGCGTAAGACCCCGCCGACCGGCAAAGGGGAAGGCGAGGTGCTGGCGGTCTTCAAGAGTTCCGTCAGCGGGGTGGGGCGGCCCGCCTGCAATTTCATCGATAAGCCCGCGGTCGTGTTCGGCTCCTACGGCAAAGGCAAGGCGCTCGCGATCAGTTTCCATCCCGAATCCTATGAAGCCACCCATGACGTCGCGCTCGGTGCTGTCTATGCGCTGACCGGTGTCCGCCCCGTGCCCGTCCTGCCGTGTAAAGTAAAGCATCCGGTCCGCGTCGGTTTTCTGTCGCTCGCCTGCGTCGGTCCGCGTGCCGCGAGGGAGATGATCGCGCTCGACCGCAACCCCAAGCTGGATATCGACATTTTCTCGACCCATGAACTCCGGGAACGGGGACTGCATCATTACGATGTGCTGGTTCTGCCCGCCGGTGAAGAGAAGTCCTACAAAAAACTGATGGCGAATGAATTCAACCGCAGCCGGATCATGGAATTCCTCGACCGCGGCGGCCGGATTGTCGCGTCCGGGAACGGGGCGAAGTATCTGCCGGAACACCAGAACGTGAAACGGCTCCGGACCGGCGCCGATTTCGCGCCCGCTCTGCTGGAAAAATAATCTTCCGGGAGAGGTGACAAATGGTTTTTTCCCTGGATGAGGTTTTCAGGAGCGCCCGTAAAGATGCGCAGCATCGTTTCTGGCTGTTTTCCGACTTGCAGCAGAGCGATCCGGAACGGGCGGAACGTTACTTCAAAGCTGCGGTCGCCGATTTCAGCCAGCTGGACTCCGGCGCGGAAGCGGTCTGCAGTCTAGGCGATGCCACCGAGGGCGCGGATCCGGATAAACTGAAGATCATGATCGATATGCAGGTCCGTGAACTGGATGCCCTGCATCTGCCGGTCTATCACTGCCTCGGCAATCACGAATTCGATTACTACCGGAAACTGGTCCAGGAAGGAAAGACGCCGCGGGTGCCGTTTTTTGAGGCTGCAAAAGAGAAAACGGACTGGCATACAGCTCCGAGTTTTTCTGATTTCTGGTTCAGCAGGGAATATCCGGAATTCACCATGCTTTTTCTGTCCGGGCATGCCGCCGCGGACGGCAGCTGGCAGGCGCAGCATCAGGTCCTGCCCGATACGCCGGACTATCCCTACACCCAGGAAGTCTGGGATCAGCTCAAGGAACGGTTTGCCGATACGGGGAAATACGTATTCACTTTTGCACATTGCGCCTTTCCCGGCGGCAACCGGCCGTCGGAAATCCTTGCCCGGATGCTGCCGCTGCCGAAAAATTTCCGGGCCCATTTTTACGGGCATGCCCATGTCGGCGACGCCCGGTGGGTCGGAGAAGATCTTTACCGCCAGATTTCCGGGACCGTGAATTCACCGGTCTGCCAATTCAATGTTTCATCATTGGACCATTGGCGCGGCACCACGGTGCGCAGCGCTTTTTTCGACTACTACGGAGACGGCGAATACGGGGTCTTTTTCCGCGACCATCTGAATCACCGCTGGGAACAATGCTTCTTTTCGGCCCATGATGCGGCATCAGCCGGAGTCCCGGAAAAATTCAGCCCAAACCGGGCTTAATGATCCGCTTCCTTTCTGATGACGATGAGCTGACCGTTTTTCAGTTCACAGTGATACACGCTCAAAAAATTGGAGTTCACGGAAAAGGGAATGTCCGTGCGGATGACTGCAGAATCACGGCCCTGACGGGAAGAAACGGCTTTCGGGAAAAGCAGAATCTCCAATTTTACCTTTTCATCATTTCGGACGTCATCGAATTCAGCCCGGCCCTGGCGGAGCCGGATCTTCCTGCCGTCGATGACGGCCTCGGCTTCGGCGATCCGTTTCCAGCGCTGTTCCGACTCGGCATCCTGCAGCAGGATGGCGGTCTGACGGCTGAGCAGCCGCACGATCCGGAGATTGATCCTCATCAGGGCCAGAGAACCCAGCGGTTGGCGGGGCGTATCCTCAACCCTCTGGATCTCCCCGCTCAACTGATGAAAGTTTTCCAGGATCCGTATCCTTTCGGCCGCGTCCGGGGTGCGGCGCAACTTGTGATCCAGCGCACGGAGAAGCTGATTTTCGGCCGTTTCCCTGCATTTGCCGGACGCTGCTGTCAGTTCAAGCGTGGTCATGGCTTTTTGAAACTGCATTTCCGCAAGGGCATTCTCCTTTTCGAAGATCCGCAGCAGGTCTTCCCGTTCCCCGACGGAAACGGACAGTGCCGCAACCGTAAAAACGATGATCTGCAATATTTTCATCACTTTTTCATCTCCTCATATATTTCTTTTGCTTTCAACGTAACAGCCCGGCAGAGGGAACGGGCGTCGATCCCGGGATTTTCCCGAACCGATGACGAAGCAGTTTCGGCCAGTTCCTGAAAGAATACTTTCCTGCTGATGCTGTCGAGCAGTCCCTCTTTCCGGAACAGGTCCCGCAGATCGTTGAACAGCCAGCTCAGCTCCAGGGCATGACCGGTCGTGACTTCGCGAGGTGCGGGATAGAAGCCGAAAACGCCTTGAAGGTTCTGTTTTTTCAGTGTGATCACCACATCCGCCCCGATCCATAGCCGTTTGGCGCGCGGCAGTGTCTGTTCACCGTCCAAGTGATCCAGAATGGCTTGAATCCCCTCGGCAGCACCGGGGAGGGGCTCCGCAAACAGTGTGTCTTTTACGGAATTGCCCCGCTGGAAAGCATTCGGGATCCCCCAGTATTCCGCACCGGCGGAACACACCTCACGGTAATGCGGCGGGAATGGCCGGCTGAAGCGCCGGTCCTGATATTGCGGGTTCATGACATAGACCAATGCTTCCCGATAGATCCCGGCGCTGTCGGTGACCTGGACGTATTTCCTGGTATAGAATTCCGGGTATCCCTCGTAAACGTCCAGGTTGGCGAGATCCTTCCGGCTGATCTCATAGAGCGCGCCGTTGACACATTCGCCGGGCACCGGTTCGATATCGGCGCACAGACGTTCCTTCAGCTGCCAGCCGTCCAGAACGGCGGCGGAGATTTCCACCGAATCGGGACAGCGCTGTTTCATCTGCGCAGCATTCAAATTGGAACCATAAGCAAAGTATAGAATTTTATCCATATTTCGATCCTCCATAGTATATTCTCCTTTTTTTATGTTGATACGTTTATTTGCCGGCTGCACGACATGGCGGCCTGGACATCTTCAATATAATAATACGGTTCGGCCGAATGTTTTTTTATGATTTTCCATTTTTTTACGGCAACCCTGCCGGTGCCGGGCGGCAGGGCGTCCCCAAAATTCAGTCCTTGAACATTGCGATCAAAGTGAGAAGAGAAGGTGCAATGGCAAAGATGGCAAAGATGGTCACCACCACCCGCGTAAAATAATCTACATGAAACAGAATTGCAAAGAACATTGCCAAGAAATACCAAAGACCATAAATAACACCTATCAACCAGATTGCATAAACCCCATACTTGAAAATTGTGAACAGAACATCTTCGATCATATTGCATCTCCTTTCGTCGGTTGTTTCTTCAGCCGCAAAATCATTTTTTGAACATTGCGATCAAGGTCAGGATACTCGGCGCAATGAAAAAGATCCCAAACAGGAATATAAACAGTCCCATAAGAGGACCAACTTCGCTTATAATGCCAAACATAATGGCAAAGAAGTAATATAAACCAAAAATAACTGCTCCGCCCCAAATTGCATAAATACCATACGCGAACACTTTCGCAAAAAATGCTTCAAATTCATCCATGATCCATCTCCTTTTTTTGCCCGTTTCAGCAATCTATACGGACGAGCCCCGTTTTTTTTTCGCACAGCTTTTGATTTTTTCCGTTTTTATTTCGACTGCGCCGCCAGCATCACGCAGGCAGCATAGCCGAGACCGATGATTCCCAGGGGAAACGCGATCCAATGGTTTTTGGCAAGTTCAAGAATGACTGCCACAAAATAAAACAGATGGCCAATGGTGAGTGAAACAAAAATAATTGCAAGAAAAACCAACACACAGCCAAGAGCCGCATTCGGTGCATTCATTTTTCACCTCTTTATCAATGGTCTGAACAAAACATATAAGAAAAAGAGCGAGACGCCGATCAATCCGGCGGCTCCGATCCCATATCCCAGCATCGGCCAGAATTTCCGATTCAGCAAAACATGATTGATGAATATGAAGATTACAAAAAATACTATCCAAGCCCCCGCATTGTTTTTCATGACCGTCTTCCTCCGGATCTGTTTTCACCGCTTATACGGAAGACCGGAAGGTTTTTTTCCAAAAAAAACGGGAATGACGGAAAAAAACCGGAAAATCCTGATCTGCCGGCGGGTGCTTTCAGGAAAAAGGGAAATTTTTACCCGTTTTCTGAAAAAAACAGATAATTTTTTTTCGTAAAATAATGCGGACAGCTATTTGCAAATCCGGGAAAACATTATATAGTGTAATAAAAGGAGGATAATTTCCATGCCTATGACAACTGAAGATTGGCTCAAGGAACATTGCAGGGAAGAAATCCCCGCCTGGCTTCGGAATTATGTGCCCGGCGACAAAGTCGCTTTCAAGGATGCCATGGCCGGACACGTGGTTTACTATCCCGGCAGCGGCAATGACGGCGAACCGGTCCGTATTTTCAACCAGTCCCACAGCGCCCATGTGTTCCTTTATGTCGATTACGGCGTTTCCGAACAACGGCTTGATGAGCAGCTGCACAGCGAACCCTTTGCCGGATATCATTCACTGGGATCAGTGAACTACCGGCAGAAAGACATCGCCTCCAGCTTCACTCAGCATGTCCAGCCTACCAGGGAACAGCTGGAATTTATGAAACATTTCATCGAAGGGGAGCCGTTCTGCCGGATGGTGGTCCTGGAACGGGATCGGGACCGCGGTGAAGACTTCGGAGCGGAAAGGTTCGCCGTCATTTTCCTTTTGGCTGACGGTATTGCAACTTACGATGCGCTGTTCTGCAACAAATTTTATCCGCCGCCGTTTGTGGTTTTGCTGCATGACTATGGCATGGGTGGGGATTACGCTTCATTTGGCCGGGACGGACTGATGGAAAAATGTGCGGTCAGGACCGGCATTTTCCCGCAACTGCTGCTCGTGGCGTCGAATACAGAAGCATGGCTTGGCTATCATAAAATCGAAGGTCTTCCTCACGCGGTCGCAGGCCGGGCACACGATCATCACTACCTGTTCCAGAGATGAGGGAAAAAGCCGTAACGTAAAGGTGAAGCGCCGCAGGGCGGACGGTTTCGGCCGGCGGCGGAGTTTGCTTTTGGGAAACAGCAGAAATCTTTCCCGAATTTTGACAAAAATCAACAATATTTTTTGCGGGATCCGCTGGGATCCCCTTGAAAAACAGAAGATATATGTTATAATAGTCATACAGTTTTTTTCTGCCGGCGAAAACGGGGTTCCATGCGGGAAACTTTTTTTGCCGACCGGCCAATTCCGTAACCGTAAGGAGCATCAGAATGTCCTGGAACAACATTGACGAAAACATTGACGAAAACATTGACGAAAACCATGAAGAAAACAAAGAAGAAAACAAGGACAAGTATGACAATTTCAACGCCATGCTGAAAACGATCTCCCTTTACACCAGGCAGTATCGATCCTTCACAACGGGCAAAACCTATACGAACCTGCTGGGCAAGACTGCAACGGGCCTGCTGAAAGACGTCGTTGCCAAAACGGAAAATCTTTCGGAGCCGGAAAAAAAGCAGCATAAATATTCGCTGGAAGTATTTTCCTTGTTCTGCATGTATTTCTGCATCAGGAAAATAACCTCAGGTTTCAAGAACGTTGACTTGACTCTTGGCCAGGATATCGAGTTTCCGGTTTACCGCAAGGTACTGAAACGCATCAGACACGATATGGAAGAGAACGGAGAATGCCGTCTGGTACGCGATCTCATAGAACGCAGTGCGAGGAATGCCATGCTCGACCAGATTGAGATGCACGGCCGCTTTGTAGGACTTGATGACGGATCTTCGGACAATACGGAAGACGACCCGATAGATGTTCCGGGAACGGTCCGGGTCGAGCTGATCGATGGCACTCTCGAGGCCTTACAAAATGAAGAGCGGCGGAAGGCCGTGAACGCGGCGCTTGCCCAGGCGGCCAAAAAGGGGATCCTGACCAAAAAAGAACTGTATGCGATCTGCCATTACTATGCGTTCGGCGAGGGGTTCAAAAAGCTCAGCAATCACGAGATCGCGGTAAAATTCGGGTGTTCCGATTCGCAGGCCACAAAACTGCGGCAAGGGGGAATCGAAAAACTGCGCAAATATATACAGGATACTCCGGAACTGAGAGAGGAACTCCCGTGTTGACTTCCCGTCAGCGGACAAACACGGGCGGCGTGGGCGAATTTTATCCGCCGTGCAGCGGTCATGGCTTCGGCTGGAAAGTTGTCCCTCTGCAGGAGAGCGGGCACCGGAACCGGAATTTCTGGAATGAGGCGAAAAGCATCCACCAATATTGCGCTCAGGTCCGTTTCCTGTCGGGGAGTCTGAAGATCCCGCTGGCGGTCCATTATTACCTTCACAAGGACGATCCGCTTTGGTCGGGCTCGTGGGAAATCGAAAGGACGCCGAAGATCGCAGAATTCTTCCGCGGCGTGCGAATAGAACCCGGTCAGTTGATGCGTTACCGCGAATACAGACCCATTCCCCAAAAACTGCTCCGGCGGATAAACCACGAAAATCTGGAGGCGGACCTGCTGCTGATTTATCCCATGGCATACGGGGGCGAAAAGAACCTGAGCAGCTATTACGGAGACGATGCTTTTTCTGCGGAGGATGCGAAGGCGCTGATCGGCCAGGTTGCCGCGGCGATTCTGGATCTCTGCCGCTGCAAAACGGCGCACGGGGACATCAAGCCGGAAAACATCATGGTTTCGGAGATTCGCGGGAAAAAGCTTTTCCGGCTGACCGACTTCGGAAGCGCCCATTTCGAAGATGCGCCTTCGGACAGCGGGACGAATGTTTTTTATGACCGTGTCTTATACCGGAAAATTCTCAATAAAACAGGGTCGAAACTGATCGCGCGGGTCTATACCGATTTTTACGCGCTGAACCGCACAGTCCTGGTAATGGCACTGGGATATCTGCCCGTCGATGTGGATGATGAAGGAAAATTTATTCTGGTCAATGAAGATCGTGTTACGGAACGGTGGCCGGAGATCGGGGAACAATGGGAAATGCTTCAGGAGCTCGACCAGAGGACGATGGACGATTTCGGAAAACTGGCCGCAGGAGAACCCGGTTCGCTTCCCCCGGACTGGAAGCCGTTCCACAGTTATTGCGATGAATTCGACTCCATGATCCAGGTGAATGACACGCTGGAATACGGGAAACTGTATGAGCAGATCACTTTTTCCGAACATTTCGATCCCCTGATGAGGATACGCGGGATACGGACCGATGCGGAAGTCTGGAAACTGTTCCCGGAATTCTGCCATAGTGCACTGACCGTAAGCCCTTACGGGGTGATCTTCCACGCACCGGATGATGTCCGGACCGGGAAACCGCCGCAGGATTTCAGCAATTATACGCCGTGCGATCTGGTCCATATCCGGTTGACCACCGAAGAAACGGAACGTCTGATCAACTATGGCAAAAAGCTGAATGAATATTTTCATGAGAATCCCGGTGCGCGAGCCTGTCTGCCGCTGAAAGAGGATATTTTCCGCTGCGGCGGCAAGCTGAAAATGCTGTGGGGAAAATTGCCCCCGCCGGACCGGCCCGTCGATTATGAGGCATATTTCCGTTACCTCGCCGCGGATCAGGCGGATTTCAGTACGGACGACTGGCTGATGCTGCTTCCGCTTTTGCCGGAATTGCAGAAAAAACTGGACCGGGAAGCCTGTCTGAAACTGCTGGATCGGTATTCCCGCAACAGCGGCTGCGACTGGCTCTTCGGTCTCGAAAACTTCCAGAAACATATTTCCGGGGAGAAATTTGATTTCAGTCCCGGACAATGGCTCGAAATTTGCCGTTACACCAGCCGGTTCGATGACCGGATCGATGCGGAGACGGCCTGGAAAATGTTCAAGTCGGCTTGCGGGACGGCTGCAAAGGACCTGCTGGAAAAACACCCCCGCATCGCTGAACTGTTTCATGCCACGCCATTGCCGGAAACCGATGAAGGATCGTATTTCAATTATTTCCTCAATTTGCGCAAATGGGACAGGGAAACCTTCCTGATGTATTTTCCGGCCGGCCGGCGGGCGGATTTCACGGAGAAGCAATGGGAAAAGTGTCTCCATGTCAACCCGTCCCTGATCGAATTCGTGCCGGAGGAGATCCTGCCGCGGCTCGGCCGTAAAACCTGGGTGCGGATATTGGGAACGGAGCCGGAACTGATCGGAAGATGTCCCTGTGCCGGCCTTTTTTCCGCTGCGGAATGGGGAAGCATTCTCCTGCAGCAGCCGCAATTGAAAAAATACTGTCCGGCCGGGATCGTTCTTCCGGACAGAATGAAGAAGCGTCTGGATAAAAAATGTATTTTCTGAAAAAACAGGAAAACTCCACGGCTCGGGACCGTTGCGTTTGACGAACCGATCCTGGAACTGGAAAAAAGAGGATTTGGCCATGGACACAGTGAAAGCAGAACCGTTTGTTGCCGAAAAGGCAAGTGAATTCAGCGCATATTCGGATCGGACAGATCTGACCGAGGTGATCATTCCGGACGGCGTGACGGAAATCGGAGATGATGCTTTCGCTTTCTGCAGTCTGACTTCGGTCGTGATTCCCGCCAGCGTGACGAGAATCGGAGATAATGCGTTTCGTGAATGCCGGAGTTTGACTGCGGTGATCATCCCGAACGGCGTGACTGAAATCGGAGATAATGCGTTTTGGGACTGCTCGGGCTTGACATTGGTTGTGATCCCCGCCAGCGTGACGAAAATCGGAGTTTATGCGTTTTCCGGTTGTATGGGCTTGACATCGGTTGTGATACCTGCCGGCGTTACGGAGATCGGATATTCAGCTTTTTCCGACTGCAGCGGATTGACTGCGGTTGTAATTTCCGAAGGCGTGACTGAAATCGGAGACTCTGTGTTTTCCTGCTGCAGCGGATTGACTACGGTCGTAATCCCCGCCAGCATGACGAAAATCGGAGATGCAGCTTTTGCTTTCTGCGGTTTGACTACGGTCGTAATCCCCGGCAGCGTGACGAAAATCGGATATTCAGCTTTTTCCGGCTGCCGTGGATTGACAACGGTTTTTATTCTCGACGGCGTGACTGAAATCGGCGAGTCTGCGTTTGAAGGCTGCAGCGGATTGACTACGGTCGTAATTCCCGACGGCGTGACGAGAATCGGAAGGTCTGCGTTTGAAGGCTGCAGCAAATTGACTACGGTCATAATCCCTGGCAGCGTGACTGAAATCGGAGATCATGCGTTCAGTGATTGCAGTGAATTGATTTCGGTCGTAATCCCGGACGGCGTGACTGAAATCGGCGAGTCTGCGTTTTCGGGCTGCAGCGGATTGACTACGGTCGTAATCCCGGACGGCGTGACTGAAATCGGCGAGTCTGCGTTTTCGGGCTGCAGCGGTTTGACTTCGATCGTAATCCCCGCCAGCGTGACGAAAATCGGCGGCGGCGCTTTTTCCGGCTGCATGAATTTGCCCGGCTTGCCACCCGTTTTTTCCGGCAGTAAATTGACCGATTGGTCGACTGCAAAAGGTGATGTGATCATTCCCGACGGTGTGACGGAAATTGGAGATTATGCTTTTTCGGGCTGCAGAGGATTGACTTCGGTCGTAATCCCGGACAGTGTGACGAAAATCGGAATCTGTGCTTTTTCGGGCTGCAGCGGATTGACTTCGGTCGTAATACCCGACCGAGTGCGGTGGATCGGATATTCTGCATTCGAAGACTGTACGGGTTTGACTTCAGCAGCAATACCAGACAATGCGGATTGCGGGAATGTATTCTTGAATTGCCGCCTGTTACCTCCGGTTTTTGTCGACAATAAATTGATCGCCTGGCCGAATGCCAAAGGTGCCATCATCATTCCGGACAACGTGACGGAAATAGGTGTTGACGCTTTTAAGAACTGCGAAGGTTTGACTTCGGTCGTGATCCCCGACGGCGTGACGAGAATTGAAGGCGGAGTGTTTTGCGGCTGCAGCGGATTGACTTCGGTCGTGATTCCGGACGGCGTGACGGGAGTCGGAAGGGCTGCGTTCTATCACTGCAGCGGGTTGACTTCAGTCGTAATCCCCGCCAGCGTGACGAAAATCGGAGACTTTGCGTTTTATGGCTGCAGCGGATTGACTTCAATCGTAATCCCCGAAGGAGTGACGGAAATCGGAGATTACGCGTTTTCGGGCTGCAGCGGATTGACTTCGGCCGTGATCCCGGACAGCGTGACGAAAATCGGCAGGGAAGCGTTTTATGGCTGCCGAGGTTTGACTTCGGTCGTGATCCCCGACGGCGTGACGAGAGTTGAAGGCGGAGTGTTTTGCGGCTGCACGGGCTTGACTTCAGTCGTGATCCCTGCCGGCGCGGAAATCAGAGATGTTTTCCCGTCAGGTGTATGCATACGGCGCAAGAAAACCAACGGGGCAGATTGAAGAAGCGTCTTGACAGAAAAAGCTGATTTTTTTTCGAAAAACAGGAAAACTCCGCGGTTCGGGACCGTTTCTTTTATTAGACCGATCAGAAAGGAGTTTCCCATGTTTGAAGAAGAAAAAGAAGTGCTGAAAAGAATTTGTGTGAAATCGAATGCCGAACGGCAGAGTGCTTTGGAGAATGAACTGCGTGCGATGGACATTCATTATGAAAATCTGAACGATCTGGCGCTGGTGGTTCCGTCGCAGACGGAACGGAAGATCGTGCTCTGCGCCCATTTTGATGCAGTGGCAGGCAGTTATGGATACAATGACAACGGCATGGCTTTGGTGACCGTGCTGAAAATGCTTGGTCGCCTGCCTTCCAATGTGGAAGCGGTTTTCACCAACTGCGAGGAATGTGGATTGATGGGAGCGGAATATTACATCGAACATACCGGCGCCAAAAATATCAAAGGGTGTATCAATCTGGATGTGGTTGGCTGTTTCGATCAGGTCTATCTGGACCCGATGAATTTCGAGGCGGCGCGCCAGCTGACCAACTGCAAACAAGGAACAATGCCGATGAGCGATGCCAAAGTTTTTGCCTGGGGAGGGATTCCCACGGTATGTTTTTCCAGCGGCCCATCCGCTGAAAATTTTGAGGAAGGAATTGAGGAGATCAAAGCGACGCTGCACAACAATTGGAACGACAACAGATTCGAATTGCTGAATTTTGAAATGATCGGAAAGGTGACTGCCGAAGTGAAAAAAGCGATTGATCTGATGGCGGCGGCGTGAGGAATTTAATGAAAAGTTGGAAAAAATACGGAGCCGGGCCGTATGTAAATATGATGACACCTGAAACCAAAACAAAAAGGAGAGTGTGGTATGGTTAAATTGTTCACGATCAGTAAAAACGGCGGAAACAACGGTAAAGATTGGAATGGCGCCCACCCTGAAAAGTTTTTCCCCATCATGCATAGGGAGGGCGTGAAGACGATTTGGGATGTCAGAAGAAAACCCAACGGACAGTACAGCAGTTTTTTTGATACAGCGATCATGACATGGTGCTGTGAACATGACAATATCAAATTTGCATGGAGACTTGATTTTGCTCCTGAGGAGCAGACTTTCAAAAAATGCAATAACGAACATTGGGATTTGCTCACCTATGCAAAAGCCTATTTCACACCACAAATCATTGCAGCGTTGAACAAAACTGCAGTGGAGGAACTTGACGGAACTGCAATTTTGTGTGCGGAACAGGAATTGTATAATTGCCACCGCTTGCTGATCGCAGAGTATTTCAAAGCCAAATTCCCTCAAATCGAAATCAAACATTTGGGGTTGGCTTATGACCGTTATGGAAACGAAAAGGATGCTGTGCCGAATAATATCATGTATAATACAAGGCAGTATATCAAACAGCTTGCTGGATGCTGAAATTTATGAAAAAACAGTAAAAACATCTGATCCCGGTCCGTATACTATACAGCGGGCGGGATCGGTCCCGAGCCAAAAAACAGCCAGGCGGAAGGGAAGGCCCTACCTCCTCCTTCCCTTCCGCCTGGGCGATTCTATGAGTGATTTTTTTAGCCGGTTCCGACCGGAACAGAAAGGATGCAGCGATGAAATTTTTAAGTGTTCTCGGAAAAATCTGGGCACTGCCCACAACGATCCTGTTTGGACTGCCCTTCGGGCTGCTCGGCGTATGCCTTGCGCCGCGGACGATACGCATTCGCCTGGAGAACAACGCGATTTGTTTTTACAAACATCCGCTTATGCGCAGACCTGGGGCCGTTACGCTCGGGAATGTGATCGCATTTAATCTTGAACTTGAAGACTCGAATATCATACTCGAGAATGGGGCAACGCTGGGCGAACACGAAAGGCAGCATACGCTTCAGGCGGAAATTCTGGGGATCTTCTATATTCCGCTGTATCTTATTTTAATTCCGAAATACGGATGCTACAAGGAGCACCCGATGGAACGAGGCCCGTATGCCAGCCCGCCGCGGCCCTGGTGAATAACGAAAGCCGCCGAAGATGTCAAAAATGCGAAAAAAATCATCAGAATGACCGATTCTGACGAAAAAAATCCCGAATGACTCGTTTATGCTTATGACAACACTGAAAACAAAGGAGATAAGGTCATGGGAAAAAAAGTCAATGAAACCAAACGTATTTTTGATGCAATTGAAAACGGCAATACGGAAATGGTCAAGCAGCTGATCGCCAACGGTATCGATGTCAATACCTGCAACGGGGAGGAGAATCTCTCTCTCCTGAGTGCCGCAGTTCACAGCGGCAATGCCGAAATCGTGGAATTTCTGCTCGACAACGGAGCAGACGTCAATGCAGAAGATTGTCAAACCTATATTCCTCTCCACTATGCCGTCAACAGCGGCAACCTTGAAATGATCAAACTGCTGCTTGCACATGGAGCCGATGCCAAAAAAGCCGATCAAATGGGAATAACGCCGTTCTGTTTTGCCGTAATTCGCGTTGACGAAGACGGCGGAACAATGGCGCAATTCATGCTTGAAAACGGTGTTGACATCAATGCGGAATGTCAAAAAGGTTTTGCGGAAATTCACTATTTGTCAAGCATCAATGATAATGCTGACGGCGTGAAATTCCTGCTTGCGAACGGCGCCGATGTCAATGCCCATGCCTCCATCAACGGTGCGACAACGCTCCACCTGGCGGTGAGGAATTCCAAATTTGAAACCGCAAAACTGCTGCTTGCGAACGGCGCCGACGTCAATGCTGTGGACGAGAAGGGGCTGACACCGCTGCATTTCTGTGTGCGGTACACCAAGGAAGATAATTATAAAATGGCACAGCTGATGATCGAAAACGGCGCCGATGTCAATGCCGTGGACGGGGAGAACCTGACGCCGCTGCATTACTGTGCGCGGTATGCCAATAAAAACGATTATGAAATGGCACAGCTGATGATCGACAATGGCGCCGACCTCAATGCCCAAAGCAATATGGGAACGACGCCGTTCATCGATGCGCTCATTGCGGGCAAATTCTATCTTGGGCCATTGTTGGATCACAGAAAAGACCAATCATAAATCGTAATCAAGCCGATTTATGGCCCCGCCGAAGCCAGGCGGGGCGGCGGAACCCGGCCCGGCTGACCGACTCCATCATCAGCAGGAAAAATACCGCATAAGATGAACCTGGACTTGCAAATCGGGAATTCCAATTTATATTATTGGAAAAGCTCCTGTACTGGATTCGGATCATGCTGCAGGGAAAGGTTTTGAAGAATGAAAAATCTGTTTGGAATGCTGCTGCTCGGAATGTCCGCCCTGGTGGTGACGGGGAAAGACATCGATTTGGAAAAACATGTCAAACAGCATTGGCTGCTGTTTCAGAATAAAAAAATCGAGGTTGCACCGCTGGTGCGCTGGAAAGCCTCCGATGAAGTGAAAGCGCAGCGGCTCGAATATTTCAAAAACTGCATCCGGAAATTCGCGCCGTACCTGCTGGACGAATATGCGCGGATCGACAAGGCGCTGGGACTGCCGCCCGACACTTATCTGGGCATCATGCGTTTCGGCGTGAAATTGAGCGATCTTTCGCCGAAGCCGGAACATGAGTGCACCAGCTGGATCATGATGCCCGATGTGACCGGCGGGAAGTCGATCCTGATGCACAAGAACCGCGATTCGCGCGGGCGTCCGCTGGTGCTGCAGCGGCGCGCCGTCCCCGGCAAACATGCGTGGATCGGCAACGGTACCAGCTATTCCTTCAATCCGACCCAGGGGATCAACGACCGCGGCGTGGTGGTGTTCATGAACAGCGGCGATCCGGTCATGGAATCCGAAAACACCCAGTTCGGCATGGGGACCACGGTGATCGCGCGCATCCTGCTGGAAGAATGCGGCACGGCCGTGGAAGCGGTCCGGCTCCTCGAACGGATCATCCGGGAAAATGCCGTCACCCATGTGGAGTGCGGTTCGATCTTCTTCATCGGCGACAGGAACAATGTCTATATCGTGGAACACACTCCGCGCGTGTATGCCTCCAAAGCGGTCAACAGCGGGCTCATTGTGCGGGCAAATACGTTCCATTATCCGGAACTGCAGAAATATTCGCTGAACAATCCGAAGCGGATGGCCGCCTATGCACGGCGGGAATTCGCGGTCCGGGAGCATCTGATCCAGGCATGGCGGGAAAAAGGTTTCATCACTCCGTATGACAACGCGGCGGCTTCCCGGATCGACAAGATCATGGATGACGGCCCCAAATGCACTCCGCCCTGCGGCAAAAGCACCATTTCCGCCACCACTTTTTCCATCGATCTGGAATATCCGGAATATCTCAGCACTGCCTATATGGTTTTCAGTTCACCGCGCAGCGCCTGTTATCTGCCGGTCCCGGTAACGATCGATGAACTGCCCGATGAACTGCTGAACGGGAAATTCAGCGCCCGCTGTTTCGACCGGATGGACAAGCAACAGCCGTTCCTGCCGGAAAAGGAACTGAAAGAGCTCGAAACCAGGCTGTATAAACGGCACGCCGATGCGGTGGAAGCAGCCCGGCTGGAACTGCACAAGAACGCCGACCGCACCAAAGCGGCAGGGATCCTGAAAAAGGCATTCCAGGCCAACTGGGCGGATCTCATCGCGTCCGAAGTGAAAACGGCCGGAACCGTCCAGAAAAAGTAAGCACTAATCGGAATAACCGAAGAAGGAGTATAGACGAATGAATTTGCGTGAATCCCGTAACGTTTCTTTGATGACTTCCGATTTTTACTCGAAGGAAGTAAGCATCAGCCACAAGACTGTTTATTTCCTTGCCTATTTTTTGCTGGCGGCTTCTTTTCCGGTATTCCTGCTTACCCACGTGAAACTTATTTTGGCACTTCCTCTCTTATTCCTTTTTGTGTTCGGTTTGTTTCGCTTATATTTCAGTCTCAAAGAAGAATTTTCGGAGAAACTGAAGCTGCCGATATCAGTTATGATTTTGCTGATCGCGGCGGCATTGCTGTTTTCATGGCTGGCAGGACAAGGCGGTTTTTTCCCCCAGAAATCCGATCATCTCTGGCGCAATGCGCTTTTGCGTGATCTGATCATGGAACCATGGCCTGTTGCTTATGAGGTGCTTCCCGGATCGAGACTGGTCTACTACTACAACTTCTGGCTGATTCCCGCTGCTGCGGCTAAGCTGTTCCTGCCTTTCGGGGAACGGGCGGCAGTGGAAGCCGGTCATGTGTTTCTGTTCCTTTGGACTTCATCCTGGCTGTTTACATTTTTATTGTTTTGCTGCTGCAAACTCAAAGTCAAATCGCTGTTGAAATCATTTCTTTTCGTCATCATCTTCTTTTTTTTCAGCGGGATGGACTGTATTGGATTCTGGCTTAAGAATAAAACGATTTTAGCTTATCATTTGGAATGGTGGACTTATTTTCAATACAGCTCTGTTTTTACCCAATTGGCATGGGTATTCAACCAGGCTGTTCCGGCCTGGTTATGTGTGATCCTGATTTATGATGATGAGAAGACCTGGCATCATATTGCCATTCTTTCTCTTTGTTGCCTGTATGCCCCGTTTCCTGCAGTCGGTCTGGCGGGGATCGTTGCCTGCCTTTACCTGTTTAAATTGATTGCCGGTTGGCGGAATCGCGAAGTCCCGATTTTTTTCAAAAAAATATGCAGTGCCGGCAATATTGAGATTATGTTTTCCATAATACCTGTCATGGCACTGTTTTATCTTAGCAACGGGACTGCCAGCGCGGTTACCGGATCGGCTCCAAAAGGAAATATGCCGATGTTTTTATTTCTGCTCAGGAATACATACCTGCTGAAAAACTATTTTTTGTTTATAGTTTTGGAATTTCTGATCATTATTCTCTTGCTTTGGAAAAAACATCGGTGTGATATTATTTTTTATGCGGCTTCCCTCGAGTTGTTCGTATTGCCGATGTTTTATATCGTCAGCAGTGATTTCTGCATGAGAGTTTCTATCCCCGCGTTGTGCTTTTTAGCCATTTTTACGGTAAAATTTCTGATTTCAGAAGAAACGGCTCAGCCTTATGATAAAGCAAGAAAATATATATTGATCCTCATCCTGATGATCGGTGCAGTCACGCCGATTGTGGAAATCGGGAGTGCCTGTTACCTCGCCTGCAAGGTCGAAAAGAAATATTGGCGGCTCAATCAGATTTATACTTTTACCAGAAAAGAAACTGTCAAGCATGGATTTGGCAATTTCGTTTCAAAAGACGCATCACAGAAGTTCTTTTTCCGATATCTTGCAAAACCCTCCATAATGCAATCCTCTCCGCAGCAGAAATAAGATCGGGGCTCAGCTCTTGCTCTCCGATGGGACCTTGGGCCGGCTTTTCCATTTATACAGGAACGGAAGATACCGGATCACGATCCAGCAGACACCGTAATCGACCGCGAGGACCATCAGGAAAAACCACGCCTTGTGTCCCTGGTCGACCGATGGGAAGACGGCGGCCAGCAGATTGCGGACGGGAATATGGGTGATCAGGAAAACGATGGAATTGACCCCGACAAAGCGGACTCCTTCCATCAGCCGCCAATGGGAGATGAAATCTGACAGGATGAAGATGAAAACCGAACCGGCCACCGCCAGCAGATAGTACAGGACCGGATTGCCGATCTTGGAAAAACGGAGACCCGCCGAATTGTAATTGAACACGGCAACGCTGAAAACCAGCAGCCCGGCCATGCAGAGGATTTTCTTGACCCTGTCCCGCATGATGGAATGCAGATACCCGGCGCCTGCAAAGCCCAGCATCAGGAAGACAAATCCGATCAGGGAACGGTTGCCTATATTGCCGGTCAGATACAGCTGATGCATGATGCCGCTGCGGGTGTTGATCCATCTGGGCAGATAAGCAAACAATGAGGTGGCGATTGCGACCGCCGTCACAAAGGATACGATCAAGGCTTTCCGGTCGGTCCGTTTCATCAGCTGGAAGAAAACCTGCCGTGCAATGAACAGCGCGGAGAGGAACCACAAGGCCTGAAGTCCGTCCAGAATGCAGAAATGGAACACGCCCGTCAAGGCCGCCTTCAACGACGAAGTGAAACCGACGATCACCACTTCGATAATGTTGAAGATCAGATAGGGATACATGATGCTTTTCAGGTCCTTGACGAAAAGATCGCGGAAAGACATCCTCCGCCAATCGTCTTTGGCCGCCAGCAGGATGCCGGTGATCAGGAAAAAGATGGGCATGTGCCACGAATAGATCCATTTTCCGAACCCGGCCTCCCGGGGTAATACATGTCCGTATATGACGCCAAGCATCGCCAGACCGCGTGCGATGTCAAGCCAACCGATCCGTTTCTGTTCCATAAATCAATTCTCTGTTCGTCCAGCCGCCGGCTGGACAGTGTTTCCGATCGAAATCTCCGAATGAGAATTTCCGTATCGTATTTTAGCACTTTCCGACTTTTTTTCAAGCCGATGGGACCAAAAAAATCGACATTTCATCAGGCAGGACAGCCTCGCTGATCCAGATGTCCGGCGGGATGAAATCTGATCATCCCCGACAAAAGATGTCCGGGCAGGGGCGTATGATATCCGCAGCAGACAGAAAAATCAAAAAAAACTATACGGAACGTGAAAGATATCAGAAATGGATACGTATCATAATTAAGAGCGAAATTCATTATTATATGAATGAAAATTTCAAGAAAACAGGAGGTGTTATGATGGAAGCGATCATGAAAGACGGTAAACCAGTAACGGACTTGGGCAATTTCATTCGCCGCTTCGATTTCGAAACGGTGGAACTCAATGAAATGAATCCGATCACGGCGGAAGGCAAACTCGCCGGGATCCGCATCGGCAATGATGCGTATTTCGTCCACCGGAGATTCATCAATACGATGATGTCCATTTTCGGTTTTGCGGAATCCCTGTTCCAGTATTTTTCACCCGAAGAACTGTTCGCCCGGATCATCGAACGGAAAAAAGATGTCCCGCTGCGCATCTGCATCGACCAGAAACTCAAACAGCTCAACGGGGTTTCGGATGTGAAAAAGGAGACCCTGCCGCTGCCGAACGTCTGCAACATCGTCCGGGAAGATCCCCGGGTCACCGACATCGTCTACGATCCGAAAACCACGGCCATGGAAGCCATTTTCAAACTGGACGACGAGTGGGAAAATCCCCGCGACAGCAGGTATCGGAACCAGTTCCATTTCACCTACCCGGTGGATCATTGCAACACCCCGACCATCGCCCTCGGACTGGTCCGGGTCATCTGCTCGAACGGCCTGGTGGCCCGCAAGAGATGTTTCGAGACCGACCTGGTCATTGAAAATCAGCACGGCCGCCATCTCCGGCAGCTCCTGAGAAGTTTCAACAACCGCAACGGCTTCGACGCTTTGAAGGAACGGCTGCTGGTCGCGCAGAACACCAAAGCCAGCGTGAACGAATTGCTCGGTGTGGCCAATATGTTCAAGAAAAATATCAAGGACCCTCTCCCGTTCCTGGACCGGCTGAATGAGACCGCCGGCAATCCGGAACATCGTTACGGACAGAGCCGCCTGGAAAACATCCGGTCCCGCCACCGCCGGGAACTTCCGACCGATGCCAGTGTCCTGGACCTGGTCAATATCCTGACGGAAGTCTCGACTCATTTCATGACCGAAAAGCGCTCCATGCTGGACGGTTATGCCGTCAACATGCTCGCCGGCGAGTTCGATCTCGAAGAACTGGCTGAAAACCGCCGTTCCGCTCAAAATTATTATTTCCGAGGACTTCCCCATGAAGATTGAAGACCGTCCCTATCAGCAGAAATGCATTCAGAAATGCATGGAGCATTTTCAGCATGGCGTGGATTCCGTCATGCTGGAATCCCCGGTCGGATCCGGCAAGACCATCATGGGGCTTGCCATCGTGCAGCGCCTCAACGAACTTCGCGGCGGCGGGCTTTCCTGTGCCTGGGTCGCTCCCCGGCACACCCTGCTCGAACAGCTCGCCGAGGCCAATCGGGAATTCCGGCTGGACATCACGCCGGTTTCCATGTTCGCCAGGACCGCGCCTCATTATGACATCGTGGTCCTGGACGAGGCCCATCACGAGGCGACTTCCAGTTTCATCCGGCTGTTCCAGGATATGTCCCCGACGTATCTGCTGGGGCTTTCCGCGACTCCGCTCCGGACCGACCGCATGAAACTGGCTTTCAAGGAAACGGTGAATGTATGTTCCATCCGCAGTCTGATCCTGGACGGCTATCTGAGCCCGTTCCAGCTTTACAATATCGAGAAGATGGATCCGGAAAATGCCGCCTTCCATTATCTCCGCGATCCGAAGAAATGGGGCAAGACCATCGTTTTCATGCCGACCCTGAAAGAGTGTTCGGATTTCCAGCTGCTGCTCCGGAATGCCGGGGTCGAATGTCCCGTCGTGAAAAGCGGACAGAACAACGATGATATTCTGGACGATTTCCGCAGCGGCAGACATCAGGTTATCGTCAACTGCCATCTGCTCACGGAAGGTTTCGATCTGCCGGAACTCAGGACGGTATTCCTGAAGGATGCGACCAGGCTGCCGACCATCCAGATGGCCGGCCGGGTCCTGCGCAAGGCGCCGAAGAAACCCTTTGCCAACATCGTCCAGAGCAAGGAGACCAGATATCAGGCGCAGCGGATCGCCGAACCGCAGACCGTCTGGCTGTGGCGCGATCAGGAATTCCAGGCGGTCAGCGGACGCAATGACAAAGTCATGGAAACGGTCCTGCACTTCCTGGAGTTGCGCGACAAGCGGAAAGAGATCCGGCTGCCGAAGTGCCTGTTCGAGTATCAGTCCGTCGAACGCGTTTACGCCTGAGCCGTTTTCCGGGTCGGGTTCCTCTTTTTTTGAATTTGCATTTTTCCAAGGGTGAGTGTATTGTACGGTTAAGGTATTTATATTGTCAAAACGGGAGATTTGCAGATGGACGAGAACGATCCTGCAAATTCGTATGAATGGGAAAAATTCAATGGTTGGCGTTGGGCGGACCTGCTGAGAGACCATCCGGAGTTTGCCGTGCATTGCGACTGGGAGAAATTGTCCGGTAACGATTGGCTGAACCTGCTGCGATCGCGTCCTGAGTTTGCCGTGCATTGCGACTGGGCGAAATTGGATGGCAGCAATTGGCTGAACCTGCTGCGATCCAATCCTGATTTTGCCGTGCATTGCGACTGGGCGAAATTGTCCGGAGGGAATTGGGTCGACCTGCTTCTATCGCGTCCTGAGCTTGCCGGACATTGCGACTGGGCGAAATTGGAGGGTTGGAATTGGGTCGACCTGCTGCGATCATGTCCGAATTTTGCCGTGCATTGCGAATGGGATAAATTGAACCGCTGGGGTTGGATGGATCTGCTGGGATCCAATTCTGATTTTGCTGAGCATTGTCCCCCGGAGAAATTGTCCAGATTTTCCGGCTGGGATTGTCTGAAACTGCTGCGATCCAATCCTGATTTTGCCGAACATTGTCCCTGGGCGAATTTCACCTGCTGGTCTTGGACCCGACTGCTCCAATCCAATCCGGATCTTGCCGTGCATTGCGACTGGGCGAAATTGTCCGGAAGGGCTTGGGCCGACCTGCTGGGATCCAATCCTGATTTTGCCGGACATTGTGCCTGGGAGAAATTGGACCGCAGGGATTGGAGGGAACTGCTTCAATGCCATCCGGAGTTTGCCGAACATTGCGATTGGGAGAAATTGTCCTGTTCCGATCTGATTTCTCTGGTTCAATGCCGTCCGGAGTTTGCCGAGCATTGCGATTGGGAGAAATTGTCCTGTTCCGATCTGATTTCTCTGGTTCAATGCCGTCCGGAGCTTGCCGTGCATTGCGACTGGGCAAAACTGGATGGTCAGGCCTGGGTCGAACTGCTGCGGTCCCGCCCTGAGTTTGCCGAACATTGCGACTGGGATAAATTGGACGGAAGCAATTGGACCGAACTGCTTCAATTCCGTCCGGAGTTTGCCGGACATTGCGGCAGGGAAAAATCGGACGGCTGGAATTGGACAGACCTGCTGCGGTCGGGTCAGGCGTTTGCCGGATTTTGTGACTGGGACAGATTGGACCGCAGGGATTGGCTGGAACTGCTTCAATGCCATCCGGAGCTTGCCGGACATTGCGACTGGGCAAAATTGGACGGTCAGGCCTGGGTCGAACTGATGCGGTCGCGTCCGGAGCTTGCCGGACATTGCGACTGGGATAAATTGTCCGGAAGCAATTGGGCCGAACTGCTTCAATTCCGTCCGGAGTTTGCCGGACATTGCGCCTGGGATAAACTGGACCGCCGGGAATGGCGGGAACTGCTTCGAGCGCGTCCGGAGCTTGCCGGACATTACGACTGGGATAAATCGGACCGTTCGGATCTGGTTTTCCTGCTTCAATTCCGTCCGGAACTTGCCGGTCCTTGCGCCTGGGCAAAATTATCCGGAAGGAATTGGGTCGAGCTGCTGCGGTCGTGTCCGGAGCTTGCCGCGCATTGCGACTGGGGAAAATTGTCCGGAAGGAATTGGGTCAGACTGCTTCAATCCTGTCCGGAGTTTGCCGGACATTGCGCCTGGGAGAATCTGGCCCGCTGGCATTGGACCGAACTGCTGCGGTCCCGTCCGGAGTTTGCCGAACACTGCGCCTGGGAGAAATTGTCCGACTCCGATCTGGTTACCCTGTTTCAATCCCGTCCGGAGCTGGTCGGCCATTGCGACTGGGGAAAATTGGACGGAAGCAATTGGGTCAGACTGCTTCAATCCTGTCCGGGGTTTGCTGAATATTGTGTCTGGGATAAATTGGACCGCCGGGATTGGGTCAACCTGCTGCAATCGCGTCCGGAGTTTGCCGGACATTGCGCCTGGGAGAAATTGTCCGACTCCGATCTGGTTACCCTGTTTCAATCGAGTCCGGAGATCGTCCAGCATTACGACTGGGATCAATTGGACGGCTGGGGTTGGTTCTGCCTGCTGCAATCCTGTCCGGAGTTTGCCGGACATTGCGCCTGGGAGAAATTGTCCAACTCCGATTGGGCTTACCTGTTTCATTTGTGTCCGGAGGTTGCCGAACATTGTGACTGGGATCAATTGGACGGCTCCGATTGGGTCAACCTGCTGCAAGCCAAGCCGGATCTTGCCGGACATTGCGCCTGGGATAAATTGGACGGAAACAATTGGGCAAACCTGCTGCAATCCTGTCCGGAACTTGCCGGACATTGCGCCTGGGATAAATTGTCTGGAAACAATTGGGCAAACCTGCTGCAAGCCAAGCCGGATTTTGCCGAACATTGCGACTGGGATAAATTGAATGGCTTCCATTGGGTCAGACTGCTTCAAGCCCAGCCGGATCTTGCCGAACATTGCGCCTGGGAGAAATTGGATGGCTCCGATTGGGTCAACCTGCTGCAATTCTGTCCGGAACTTGCCGGACACTGCGTCTGGGAGAAATTGTACTACCCCGATTGGATTTCCCTGTTTCAATCGTGTCCGGAGATTGCCAGTCTTTACGCCAGTGACAGATTTATCGGCAGCGATTGGGTTTGCCTGCTGAATTCCTATCCGGAGTTTTCCGAGTATTGCGACTGGGATAAATTGGAAGGCTGGGATTGGGCCAACCTGCTGCAATCCCATCCGGGGTTTGCTGAATATTGTGTCTGGGATAAATTGGACGGCTGGGATTGGGTCAACCTGCTTCAATGCCGTCCGGAGCTTGCCGGACATTGCGCCTGGGATAAATTGTCAGGAAGCAATTTGGTCAACCTGCTGAAATTCCGTCCGGAGCTTGCCGGGTATTGCTGGAATAAATTGTCAGGAAACAATTGGAAGGATCTGCTTCAATCGTGTCCGGAGCTTGCAGGGTATTGCGACTGGGAGAAATTGTCCAACTCCGATTGGGTTTCCCTGTTTCAATCGCGTCCGGAGATCGCCAAGTATTGCGCCTGGGATAAATTGTCCGGAAACAATTGGGCAAACCTGCTTCAATCGTGTCCGGAGCTTGCCGGGTATTGCGACTGGGATAAATTGGATGCTGACGCCTGGGACAGCCTGCTGCAATCCAAGCCGGAATTTGCCATATATTGCAATTTGAAGAATATACGTCCGGAGACGGGAATGAAGATCATATTGGGACAGAATAATGGAACTCGGGCACTGATAAACAGTCTCTCCGCGGGAAAGAGGAAAAAGAAATAATTCCAGACTTCCGGTGAGTGTATTGTAAGGGTAAGGCAATTATATGGTCAAAACGGGAGATTTGCAGATGGGAGAGACAGATCAGGCAAATTCGTATGAATGGAAAAAACTCAGCGGCTGGGGCTGGGTGGAACTGCTGAGAGAGCATCCGGAGTTTGCCTGCCAATGCGACTGGTCGAAATTGTCCGGCTGGAATTGGGCGGAACTGCTGAGAGACCATTCGGAGTTTTCCGGCCAATGCGACTGGAATAAATTGGATGGCTACGATTGGGGATACCTGCTTCGAGTCCATCCGGAATTTGCCGGGCATTGCGATATGGGGCGTTTTACTGGATTGGACTGGGCCAAATTCCTTTCCGCATGTCCGGAATATTCGAATCATTGCGTCTGGGGAAAATTGGACGGCAGGAATTGGGGCTGCCTGCTGAAATTCCGTCCGGAGTTTGCCGGCCAATGCGACTGGAATAAATTGGATGGATACGATTGGGGATATCTGCTGAAATTCCGTCCGGAGTTTGCCGTCCATTGCGACTGGTCGAAATTGTTAGGTTGGAATTGGGTCGAACTGTTGAAATCACGTCCGGAGCTTGCCGGACATTGCGATTGGGACAAATTTACTGTCTACGATTGGGTCAACCTGCTGCAATCCCGTCCGGAACTTGCCGTCCATTGTAATTTTGAGAGTTTGTCCGGCAGGGATTGGGTCAACCTGCTGCAATCCCGTCCGGAACTTGCCCCCTATTGTAATTTGGAGAATGTGTCAGGCTCCGATTGGGTCGAGCTGCTGCAATCGCGTCCGGGACTTGCCGCCTACTGTAATTTTGAGAAATTGTCAGGCTGGAATTGGGTCAAACTGCTGAAATCGCGTCCGGAGCTTGCCCCCCATTGTATTTTTGAGATTTTGTTAGGCAGTGATTGGGTCGAGCTGCTTCAATCGCGTCCGGAACTTGCCGAACATTGCTGCTGGGAGAAATTGTCAGGCTGGCATTGGGCCGAACTGCTGAAAACCTGTCCGGAATTTGCCGAACATTGCGAATGGTCGGAATTGGCAGACTGGAATTGGGCCGAACTGCTTCAAACCCGTCCGGAATTTGCCGGACATTGCGACTGGGAGAAATTGTCCGATGCAAGCTGGCTGAGTCTGCTTCATGTCCATCCTGAGTTCATAGATCATTGTAATCTGAAGGATATGGATCCGGAAACCGCCATGGGAATGTTGCTGGCGGAATACCGGGATGGAAACCGGATCCTGAAAAACAGTCTTTCCGCGGCAGCGCGGAAAAAGAAATAATTCCAGACTTCACTGCTTAGGAAGATAAATTTTGAAGATGCGCTGCAAAGCCTCATCGACTGTCTGTTTCAGAATATATTCCAATTTGCGCTGGATACGGTAATAATGGAAGATGGCGGCCAGATCCGCATTATCCAGAAAAGAGATATATGATCTGGTCCTGGCGGGGATCGGTTTTTCTTCCGGGTATGCGATATCCCGCAGGTCTGCGAGAACCGCCTTGGCGGCGACCCCGGAAATTTTCTGGCGGCAGAAACGGTTTGCCAGATCGGAAAAAGTGCCGGAAGCGAAAGATTCGAATATGCCGCTGAACAGATCCTGGTCATGATTCTTGAACAGATTGGCCAGGAGGCCGGCAAGGGTATCGGCATCCAGATCCTTCAGACACTCGACGGCACAAATGAAACGCCGCCAGTTCCCGGTACGGCGTATCCCGTTCAGATAAGCGGGATCGTGCGCGGCGGCAAGAGAAAGATACAGTTCCAACGAGCAATCGCTTTTCCAGACTTTTCTGACCTCCTTCTGAAAAAGGGAGACCAATCCTTCCGCGGAAACTGCCGGATGCCGCAGGGGGCGGCGTTTCCCCGCCGCATGGCCTGATTTCCCTTTTTTCGCAGGAGAATCATAAAGCGTATCGTATTCCTCGTATGGATATTCTTCGCTGCTGCCCTCATCATCGTGATCATCGTGATCATCATCGCGATCATCGAGATCATCGTCGTCTGTGTCCTGAGCCGGATGCCAGAGTCTTTTGATCTCCTTTTTCTGCTCTTCGGTCAGCAGGACGGCAAAATATTCAACCAGTTCATCAATGAATTTCATATTTCATTCCTCATCATTATCATCATAATCAAAATCCTCATCATCAATATCAATATCATCATCATTATCATCATTATCATCATATTCCGCATCTGATATCGGCACATAAATAATCTGACCATACGGGAAAGACAGTCTGTTTCCTTCATCCGGAATGCACCACAGGACCTCATACGGGATGTCCGTTTCCTCCGGGTAGTCAATATATCCGTCGGTAATGACCAGCACATGGGTGATTTCGGGATCTTCAGCCAGTTTCAGCATGGCCGGACTCATATCCGAGCCGCCAAACCCGTTGACCCGGTATTTCTCCAGCTGATCGATTTCAACGAATTCATCATCCGTCACCTCGGTGTCGCATTGAAGGATATGCACCTGCTCCATGGCAACATTCCGGGCGAAGACACTTATCTGGGCCAGAACGAGGGGGATAAGGTGTCCCATCGATCCGCTGGTGTCCAGAATGATATGCAGCATGAAGCAGTCCTGATTCCGGCCGGGCAGGACAACATCGGTTCGCCAGGCGCCGCGGCGGGAGGCCCGTGCCCAGGAACGTTTGGGGACCGTGACTCCGTCGAACCAGTGCTGCATCGCCATTTCCCATGGCGGAGCGTATTTGGATTTGACGATCTCGATATCGGAAACGAAGTTGCCTGGAGCGTCTCCTCTCATTTTGACGGATGAGGCGGGGAAAAGGACATTCAGCGCCGCCGCGTCAAGACAAACTTTCTCCAGTTCATTTTTCCGTTGGCTGCGTGAGGCTTTGTCCTCCTCGGGGAAAAGGCTTTCTTCCAAGTCGTCCCCGATCATATCCAGCGTTATTTTTCCCCCCGTCTTCTGACCGTCTTTTTCCTCCGGATCGGCTTCGGCGAACAGATCGGCAAAAGGATGGTTTTCAAATGGGGATGGTTCACGGTTGGGGTCCGGGATGGGAAATGGTTTTTTCCATGAATTTCTGTTCAGATTAAAATTATGTTCTTTCGATGAAATGATGATCCGGACCAGTTCTTCAAGCGAATACTGAGATGCTTTTTCTTTGATGTCCGGAATCACGGGAAGCCCCAGCGGACGGCGATAAGCTTCATACCGGCGAATGAACCAATGCCAGGACAATCCTTCGAGCGGAGGATCCGCAAATCCCATCGTATCGCACAGAAGTTCATTGATCAGAACATCGTGCGCGATATTCAGCGATTCCATGTCCTTGAACGTCTTGCCGCGTTCGAAGATCATCTGGGCGAGGTGGAGCAGCTCATGCGCCAGGATGAACGCGGTTTCCAGTCCGGGTTTCAACCCGGTGAGAAAATCGCGGTTCAGCAGGAGCTTGCCGGAAGACGTGACCGCGGCGGTTTCGATCCGGTCGGAAAAACGGATATCGAGTTTGCGGAAAATTCCGGAAAGGTATGGAAAATAGGAAAATACGATGTTGGACGCCAGTTCCAGTTTCTGCTTTTCCGGTTCGGTAAATTCTTCACTCAGCATCGGATCATGCCTTGATTTCGATCCCGGTCATGTCGAAGAACAGTTTGATCAGGGTCCCGTCGGCGCCGAGTTTTCCCCACACGGGGACGCAGTTCAGCATGACGGTCACCTTCTCTTCGTTGCTCAGACGGTTGAAAAAATTATTGCAGATTTCCGGCGTCATGTTCTGGTATCGCTTCCATTTCTGCGGATCGTCTTTGAACTCCAGGATCCGGTTGTGGATCTTCTGCAGCACGAACCAGCGCATCGGATTGGGATTTCCTCCGGTGGTCTCCGGCAGCAGATCGGGATCGAAGATATATTCGTCGGCATCTTTCAACGCTTTCTGCTGGTCATCCAGGGAAATTTTCTGCATTTCCATGAATACCGCCGCATCTTCTGCCGAAACCGAACCGAAAACCACAGCCTGCGTGGTGCTTGCCGTCAGAGAACCTTCTGCCTCGAGCAGATCCATCGCCTGGGAAAGCGATGCCCAGGCGCGCGGCGTGGAAAAGGGGACCGGCAGATTCGGCACCGGACGCTGCAGCGCATCGGGAACCAGAAGGATGTAACTGATGATGTCTTCACGGATATGATTCTGTATGGCCCACTGGAGCCATTCCCTGACATCCACCCGCACCTGCAGGATGATCGTCCGGTTCACCAGCGCAGCCGAAAGACTGCGCACCAGACTGCGGTCCTCGGCCCGGTTTCCCGCCGCCACCACCCAGGTCCCTTCCGGCAGTTTGTGTTCGCCCAGCCGCCGTTCCAGCAGCAGCGAATAAAACGCCTTCTGGATATCCGGCGAACAGGCCGGCAGTTCATCCAGGAACAGGCAGAATTTTTCCGGTTTTTCCGGCAGCAGGATCCGGGGCGGACAAAATACCGAGCGTTCTCCGACGATCCGGGGGATCCCGCTCACATCTTCCGGCGCGATCTGGGTCCCGAGCAGCGAGGTGCATTTCAGTCCGGCTGCCGCGGCAGCCTGGCGCACCGCATCGGATTTTCCCACCCCGGGCGCCGAAAGCAGCAGGATGCTTTGTCTGTGCGCCATGGCGGAGATGATTTTTTTCGCTTCGGCAATGGTGACGGTCGGAAATGAAATGTCGCTCATGTTTCGATCCTTGAATATTTTATCAGTTTCATTTAGTATAGCATCATTCAGCTTTTTTTCAAATTCATATTCTTTTTTTTCATAAAAACATTTGTCATGGATCTGGGGACCGTATGGGGGGGATCGCTGCGGCGCGAACTTTCCGATCCCGGTTGCGGTCACCCAAAAAAATCAAAGTTTTTTCGAAAACGGGCTTGACTTTTTGCAATGTTGTGCTATAGTACGGGCATAATGCATCAGGAGTGGCTTGAAAAGCCTGTCAACCGAGGTCGGATACCCACGGTGAATCGCCTGCAGCACGATCGCTGACGGCGGATGCGGATCGGAAGATCAAAAAAATTATCCGGACGGTGTTCTGCCGTCACGCCTCTTGATGCGTCTTTACGAAAGGAAGACGCAAATGATTCTCGAAGTCAATGTCCCGAAAACCATCCGCAACTGGGCTGTTTGTCAGGTCTATCTCCGCAATGCCCAAGACGTTATCGAAACGCTGGCCGGCGGCCATCCGCTGTGTCCCGGCCATTATGGGGTGATTAAAGGGAGTGGCAAGGCGTGGTTCCTCGAACATGTCGCCAAACCGGAAATCCGCCGTCGGAAAAGGCGCTGCCGCCGTTACCGCGCCCTCGCGCAGGCAATCGAAGCGCGCTTCTCTCCGCGGGAATATCTGGCTGCCCGACGCGAAATGTTGGAAATGATTGGCAGCACTCTGCATTACACCCGGCACGGCAGGGAGGTCTTCGAAACACTGCAGGGTTGTACCGAAGACGGGGAAAAGCTTTTCAGCAGGATTCACCTGGAAGATTCCGAAGACGAAATCGATGCCCTGATACTGCTGAGTCTCGGGTTCGGGCGGACGCTTTGACCGGACCCGGCAGGAAAAACGTTTTTCCGGCTTTATGTGAATCCCGGACAAAACATGTCCGGGTGCCACGTATATAGTAATGGCGAATCAGAAAGGATTTGCGCGGGATCGCAAATCCGGCACGGACAGCAGCAACAACCAGGGAGGCAAAAATGTTCAAGTTCATCGCGTATTATTATGGAATCCTGTTTTTCCTGAAAGCTTTCGGCATCGGGGAAAAGAAAGACCGGAAAGACCGGGAATGACCCAGACCCGGCAGAAAAAAACGTTATTTCCCGGCATTATGCGGATCCCGGACAAAAGATGTCCGGGTGGAACGTATACAGTAATGGCGGACAGGAAAGGATTTGTGTTGGGGCGCAATTCCGGCCCGGACAGAATCAATAACCAGGGAGGTCGAAATGCTTAAGTTCATCGTGTTTCATTATCTGTGTCTGAAAGCTTTCCTGAAAGGTGTCAGGGAGGGATACCGGGAGGCGTCCCGGAAAAACCGGGAATGATGGACGGATTCCGCCCATGCGGCGGATTCTTCCGGTGTTTTGAAACAGTATCGAAAAAAGAAAGGCGTCTGAAATGAGAAGCATGTATATTTTCCTTTATAATTTTTCACTGGTGTATCTCGTGATTGCGGGAATCAACTGGCTGGTCGCAGGCGGCGTCATGCTGCTGGAGCGGAAACATTACCGTCAGCAGCTTGCCCAGTATGGTGATGTCCTGAGTGTCATCATCGCTATCCTCACCCCGATTATTTACGGCCTGGGCTGGATTTTCTTTGTCCCGTTCGTGCTGGCCACCGCGTTCAAAAAGAAATGACGGATTCATTCCGTGCATAAACATAAAGGAGTTGAAGATGGGTATCAGAAAACAGTACATCGTGATTCGAATCGCGCCGGCATCCAATCCGGAAACCAGAATCGCCAATCTGCCGTTTGTCGAGTTCGCTTCGGTCGACGAGGCGGCCGGCTTCCTCAAGCAGAATTCGCTGCTGCCGGCCGAGGCCGAACTGGAGGAGCAGAATCTCATTGTCAGCTGGCTGCCGGAGGACGATGACGGATTCGGCGGCGACCAGGAAGGCTGTTATCTGATTTTCACGGCCGGAGATATCCATTATCACGTCATCGTGAAAGACGTGATAATGTAATCTTATCCGGCTGCCGGAACTGAAGAAAGAGAACCTGCATTTAAAGATCAAGGAGGTCAGATACATGATTGTTGCTTTGTTTGGATTGATCACATTGATATTAGCCAGTCTGTTCATTATAGGAGCGGTCGGATATTCCGTTTTTTGGGTGGCATGCTTTGCATTCCAGGCACCTTCAACCTTTATTGCTCTTCTTTGCCTGTTTTTTGGTATGGGAACGATCATATATTCTTTGATCGCTACTGCGGCAGTCATTGAAAAATCGGAAAAATGGTGGTGATATGAATAATACCGGAAAATATAGAAGTCTTCAGGAAGAGTTGGAGGCTGAACGCCGTGCCGAAAATAACAATAATAAATCAAAGGAAGAAGATTATCTGGTCAGCAATATATGCTGGATAACAGGCTCAATATTATTTGTCTGTGCAATAACCGGATATTTGGTTCATGCCGTATTTGGTATTTTATTGATACCCGTATTATTCCTTTTAGGGTGGATTCTGAAAAGTCTGTGGACTTTCAGATAACCAGGCTGATCGATCCTGTCTGCCGGGGCCGGCCTGTCCGGAAAGTCCGGAAATCGCGGCGATCCCGTTTCCCCGCTTGCAATGGACAACGGGACAGTGTATAGTACCGCCGGAACCATAGGAAGAGAGCTATGTCTGTTGACTGGACCAGATATCCGCCGCTGCCGGAGCCGCCGGTGTTTTCGGAACGGCGACCGGATTCCAAAAAGATGAACCTGCTCGCCGCGATGATCATGTCAGCCCGGCCGGATTTCGGAGAAGTGGATTCTGAAACCATGAAAGCGGCAGGGACGATCATGGCGGACCGGCCGGATTTCGACGAAGCGGAATTCCGCAGATACTGGCCCTCCGCGGAACTGGCGGACATGGCGCTGGAGATCCGCTCAAAAGTGCGGAAAAACTGGGCGCTTCCGGACAAGATGCTGTATCCGAACGATCCCCTGAAACTGTTCTATGCGTATAAACGGACCGGCAGTATGGACAATTACGAGGATTACTTTATGGATATCGGTCTTGTCCCCGCAATGCATCTCTGGCCGGTTCTTTATGATTGGGACAGCGCTTTTGCCGAGCTTGCTGAAATCACTCTGGCAAAGAAAAAAGAAATGGACGTTGACTGGACCCGATATCCGCCGCTGCCGGAGCCGCCGGCGTTTCCGGAATGGCGCGATACGCCGGAACGCGAGGCGTATTTCGAGGAACTGCAGAATTTTGACTATAGCTATACAACCAGATATTTACATTCCGCGGGATTGCTCGCCGTAATTATCGGGGCGTTCATCCTCGGAAGAAGCAAATCCGTAGATTGTGGCTGGGGAACTTGGCTTTGCACGATCGGCGGCACGGTTCTGATCGCCTGGCTGATCGGTTTGATCGCAGCGTGGATCCTGATGCGGATCCGGCTGTGGAAAAAATACGGTTTTTTCCTGTTGAAACTGAGGCGGCCGAATCTTTCCAAAGCGGTCGCCGCGATCATGGCCGACCGTCCGGATTTCAACGAAGCGGAATTCCGGAAATACTGGCCGTCGTCCGAACTGGCGGACATGGCGCTGGAGATCCGTTCCCAGGTGCGGGAAAACTGGGCGCTGCCCAGAAAGATGTTGTATCCGAACGATTCCCTGATGCTCCTTTACGGACACAAAATGACCGGCGACGATGAAGATTACGAGGATTTTTTTATCGATCTCGGCTTCATTCCGCTTTATTCGATTTATGACTATGACAAAACCTTTGCCGAACTGACGGAAAAAGCACTGAAGTTCCGCCGTGAAACCGAAGCCGCAGAGAAGAAGGAAAAGCAGACGTCCTGAAAAACCGGTTTTCGGGACGCTGCAGACTGTTGGTCATTTCCCGCTGTTTTTCGGAGGAACCTGTCGGCTGCAGTTCGTGTAGTCGGAAAGCATCATATTCCGGAAGTGGAACGGATGATTGCCTTCGCGGTCGGCCAGCAGCAGGAACGGTTGATCGGTGATCTTGTGTCCGCGTCCGTAATATTCATAATCGATGCGGCCGGGAGTCTCATTTTTCCGCTGCGTCGGGCAATAAAAAGTCTGGTTGTCAGTCAGATAGCATTGGGTTTTTAAGGTTTCCAAATCCGGCGGAAGACAGCCGGAATAGTCATCGGCATACATCTTCAACGCAAGATAGATCTGTTTGAGATTGGTGTAACAGACGATCCGGCAGGACGTTTCTCTGGCCCGGCCGAGCTGCGGCAGGAGAAATCCCAGCATCAGCACGGCAAAAAGAAGATACCCGGCGCACCAGGCAAGACGCTGTTTCCGGGAAAGATGTTTTTCCCATGGGATTATCGCGATCCAGAGCAGGGTAATGAGCAGGATACAACCGCAAAAACCTCCGAAGAAACTTCCTCGGTCCAGAAACAGATTTTGCCAGCGGATCAGCAGCAATTCATTCCCGGTCATCTCCAGATATTTCCGCAGCAGGAACACGATTCCTTCAACCACGGTCAGTCCCAGAAACATCAGAACCGGGACCAGCAGCAGACCTTTGCTCATGCGGTCGGGCAGTTTCATCTTTTTTCTCTCCGGTTGCGTATTCTCTCTTGGATTCGATTGCAATAAAAAAGGTCTGTTTTCAGCGGAACCCGAGAACGATCCTTTTTGAAAACAGACCGGAAATTCAGATTACCAGAATCTCCACCAGGGACGCGGAGCCGGTTTCGGCGGCGGGGGCGGCGGCGGAGGCGCCGGTTTATGATGCTTGTGCGCCGGTTTCGGCGGCGGGGGCGGCGGAAGCGGTTTCGCAGGCGCCGGTCTCGGAGCTGCTTTCGGCGGCGGAGCCGGTCTGGCGGGAACTGCTTTCGGCGGCGGAGCCGGTTGGGCCGGTGCGGCCTTCGGTCCCGGGCCATACTGCGGATTCGGCTTCTGGGCCGGGCCGTGCGATGGCGGCGGAGCGCCCAGCGCCACGACGGCACTGACTGCAGCGATCGCTGCAATGGTCACTTTTTTCATGAATACCTCCTGAAATTTTGGGATTGGAAATAATTATAGCATTGCAATCTTTTTTTTCAAGTCGGATTCACCATAAAATCATATTGCCGGTTCCTGCCGGTTTCATTTTCTGCTGACCGATTCAGCGCGTTTTGCCAGTTCTTCCGGAGACAGGGCATATCCGTGGAAAGTGAACTCTTTGATCTGTCCATGGAAAGAGAACGGTTCCGGCCATCTGGAGCTGAGGGCTCCGATGCAGAGATCGATCCGGTTGTAGAAAGTGTTTTTGCCGATGGAGTGCATCGTCTTCAGCGGGCCGTCTGGGTTTTTGACCTCTTTGCCGTTGACAAAGAAGCGGCAGAAGGAATTCTTGAAAGTCAGGGCCAGATGAGTCCAGTCCGGTGTTGCCGTCGGTCCCATGAACCGGTTGTACATGGGCGGACGGTCGAACAGCAGCAGTGTCCAGCGGCCGTTCAGATACTCCATCATCAGGGCTGCGCGAGAAAAGAGTCCGCCGCGAACCATGCCTTTCCCCAGTTTCGGCCATTGCTGAAGCGGATCCGGCTTGACGACCAGTTCGAAGGTGCCTTCATCGACCGGATAGGGGGCGGGGAACGAGGTGACGGCAAAAGCCCGTTTGGATTCCCAGAATGAAGACCCGTCGGCCACCCGGACATTATGCAGCGAAAGATCGTGACCTTTCCCTTTCCCGGAAGAATCCTTAAACCCGTCCGCGGCTTTCCAGCTGGCGATGATTTCGGGAGTTCTGGCCGAGCTGTTCCGGAATTTGGCCGGATCGAAGCGGTAACCGTCATTCGGCAAACCCGGGGAGGCGGGCCGCGGGCGGAAACCGGAGACCGGTTTGATTTTGAAGTTCCGGGGTTTTGCCGGAGCGGGAACCTGGATCCCCTTCAGGTCGACCACCAGAATTTCCGCCGGAGCGATCCGGAATTTATAGACCGTCTTCCCCTGGTCTTTTGCCGTCCGGGGAACTGCATCCCGGCGGATTTCCTCGGCAGTTACCCCATCGGGAACGGTCAGAGTCACTTCCGAAGTGAATTCGGGGAAATGTTTTTCAACCGATTCGCGGGGACGTTTCACGATCCCGCGGTTATTGATCAGCAGGACCTTCCAGGTGCCGTCGGGCATGATATTGAAGAGAAATTCACAATCGCCCTTCACCTGAACGGGCAGCACTTCAGCCTGGATCTTTTCGAAGAGGGAAACCAACTGCGGCGGGACCTGAGTGACCGCGGAGAGTTTCTTCATGAAAGGCGATGCGATCAGCAGTGTCTTTCCTGCACCGTAGGATTTGCCGATCACCAGCGGAGTGCCGTTGGTGGTCTTCATCACGGTTTCAGCGCCGGGGACCAGCTGCAGTTTCCGAATGGAAAGATTGTCGGATTTCACCGATTCGGTGCCGATCTTCGCTCCCAGAAATTCCGGATCGTCTTCGAACGGAGCCGCCTGACCGGCAGTCAGCACCAGCGTGCCGCCGTTTCCGACGTATTGCTTGATGTTGTTCGCCAGTTTATCGGTCCAGGCAATATCATCGAGCAGACAGACTACGGGATATTTTTCGAGCTGATCCAGCCGGACTTCACCGGCGACCAGCGGATTGGCCAGATAAAGGTCGAAAATATCGCCGACCGTGGAATTGTGAAGATTGCCGCTGTATTTGGGATCATCATATTTGTAGTAGTCGTATCTGGGACTGATGACCTGCATGACATATTCGAGCATGTAATTGGCATCGGTCAACGGGTAGAGGTTGTAGCAGTTGCCCCAGCCGCGCGGGGCGATCCGGTACCACATGTCATACCCGTGCTTGCGGTCGGCCAGCAGCAGGATCGGAGTATAACAGGTGCCCCGTTTCCCTTTGCTGCTGCGGGTCCATTCATAAATTTCCTTCAGGGCCTTTCCGTTTGCCGTCAGGCTGTTGGTTCCATCAGGTTCTTCCTTGACCATGCCGTATACCTGGGCCTCGAAATCCAGATAATTGTTGCCCATATAATAGCCGACATAGAAATTCCGGAGGGGCAGGGAGGGGGCGACGCCGAAATCCAGTCTCCTTTCTTTTCCCCGGAGCTGACTGCTCGGGGACATATTGCCCCCGTAATAGGCCTGATAAATCATCATGGGCTTGTCGAACTGCCTGGCCGCGCCGCGGGTGAACATCATGGAGACCCGGCCGGCGTGTTCCGGCCGTTCCTGGGTCAGTTCGATTCCCGATACCGTGCTGCCCCAGTCGCAGGCATGGTGCATGAAATGGACCTGCCCGCTCAGTCCCAGCCGATCATTGCCGAACACCGGTTCATGGGAATCCCACAGGATTTTCAGGTTGCGGACCATATCTTCTTTTCCGCAGGGGATCTTCATGAGTTTTTCAAGATCCCTGAGATAAGCCGCCGTAGGCCGGGTCAGGGTCTGGAAAAAGTTGGAATCCCATTCCGGCATCCAGAAACCGAGAAAAGTTTCGCCGTAGGTGTCCCTCACTTGCTCGAAGCTTTTCCGATCGAAATTCTTTTCTGTCAGCCCGGCCAGGATCCCTTTGTTGTGCCGCAGACCCGGAGTGATGATGAACGGAGCCTTTTTCAATCGTTCCTGGTAGGGCGTCTTTAATGGCGGCGCCGAATACCTGGGAACATCCGATTTCAGGAGCAATTCCACCGAGGCATCCGGCTGGGGAACTGCAAGTGTGACGGTCCTTTTCTTCGCAGGCATTTTCCTGACTTGAGACTGCACGGTTACTTCCTCGATCCGGTTCCTGTCGCGCCAGCCGTGTGATATCTGAACTTTGGCAACTGGCCGGTCCGCGGTGATTTTCAGCTGCACGGCAAGCGGGGCATAACGCCGGGTCACGTCGAACAGATCTCCGGAAATGACCGTATAACTGCCAGCCTTCTTATCCGTCAGATTCTGGGGATCCTGCACCAGTGCATCGGATTCTTCCGGAATTATTTTGATGTCCGCTTTCAGCTCCTTGCCGGCTGCGTCAAAACACTTGACCGATTCGATCGAGATGACCCGCAATGGCATGATGTTGGTTCCCTTCATCGGGAAAGGAACAAAACCGGTTCCCGATTCCCGGATGAACGCTTCATTTTCCAGCCCTTTCAGGGTCAGCCACCTGGGATCCAGCAGCAGCCAGAAATCCCGGCCGGCCACTGGATGGGTCTTCCAGGTCTGTCGGACCGCCCGGAACGGATCCGATACCAGTCCGTTCCCCGCGGAGATCGAGGATCCCAATGCAAAAAACAAAGCGGCCAGTATTACGATTTTAACCATTTTCAGCCTCACTTTCTGGTGATCTCAGCTCATTTGAAATCTTGTCCATTGACAAACAGGCTGCTGCTGTGGTTGACTGGCAGCTGTCCGACATGCATATCGAAAAACAGCACATTGGCTTGAGCTGAATGGGCAAAACGCACCGCGCCGCTGCCGGCCGGATAAGTCGTGAATCCCAAGTCCGAAATATTTTTCCCTTCATAGGGGAGAACCTTCTCGGCAAACAGTGCATAAGTATGATATTCCATCATCCAGTTGTTATTGTCGCCGAAAAGAATTTTGCCGCTGGGATTGGTGTTGATCCGCGGGAACCAACCGCGCAGGTCCCAGCTGCGTTCTCCCGGCCGGATCGCCCGCCCGTAGGAGTTGGACAAATCGGTTTTTCCGGAATTCCTGAAATACGGAGCCTTCGGACACAAGTTGCCGACCGGCCAGGTAAACGTATTGTTGTCGGGCATCTTGGCATAACTGCGGAAGACCGGATTTTTACTCCAGAAATTCCGGTTGGTGTCATTTTGGCCATTCGTATACCACCGCATGATAGTCGGGATCAATACGTGGAAATCCCCCTGGTACATGGATTCATACAACCCGAACTGTTTGATGTTCGAGACGCATTTTGCCGCATGGGCCGTATCCCGTGCTTTTTTCAAGGCGGGCAGCAGCATGCCGGCCAGAATCGCGATGATGGCAACCACGACGAGGAGCTCTATCAGGGTAAAAAGAACTTCCCTGGCTGTCCGCCGGTTCGAATGAGGTGATCCGAATCCTGCCAATTGGAAAAAACGCGCGGCAGCCGACATGGTGAACGTGTTTTGGTGTTTCATGGTTTCCTGTCCTTTCTTGTTTGTTATTTTGAGTTGGTCCTGCTTATATAGTCCAGTATGATTTCCGCCATCAGCTGATGTCCGCGAAGGGAAAGGTGGACCCCGTCATCCGGGACATGCAGCTGCTGCAGATCTTCGGCGGAACGGAAAACCGATCCGGCATCGCAGAATTCCGCACCGTGTTTTTGGGCGGCCAGTTTCATTTTTTCCGTAAAGCGTCCGATCTGAACCGGATCGCCGAAATAATTGTGATTGATCCCCGCCTTGACCAGCGGTTCGGCAAGCGCCTTCTGGGACGGCTGATAACTGTCCAACGGAGAAATCAGCACGATCCTGGCTTCCGGCGCACGCTTTTTCAGCTCGGAAAGGATCCGGTCCAGCAACGGCGCCTGGAGTTCTTCCGGCGTTTCGTTTTTCCGGTATCCGCTCCGGAAGCTGACCTTGGTGTCATTGCCGCCGCATAACAGGAAAATGATATCCGGCATCGGAGCAAAGAGTTTTTCGAACATTTCCGGACGGTTCACTTTCCCGCCTGTCAGCCGGGCGTGGATCTTCCGGAGATCATCTCCTCCGACTCCCGCGTTGCGGAAGGTCCAGCCTGCCGGCAGAAAACAGGAGATCAGGCTCGGATAATTGCGGCCCCGGTCATAATCGGTCAGGCTGTCGCCGAGGAAGAGCAGATGTTTTTTCCCGGAAAGGAGGGAAGCGCTCCTGCTCATCCGTTTCATCTGTGATTCCGTCATCAAATTGGCAAAAAAACTTTTCCTTACCCCTGAAACCGGGTCGGACACCGCAGCGCGGACTCCATCGGTTGCCGCATAGGGAACCGTGAAACTCAGTTCGGCCCGTCCGTCCGGTCCGGTGACCAATTCCCGCCGGACGGAACGGTCATAACCGCCGGCAACGGTCTGTCCGCAGTAAACATCGACTGTCAGTTTCCGGTTCCGGAGTGAGGTCCGGACGATGGTTTTCACTTTCTGGCCCGGCCGGACCACTGCGCATTCTGGAGTGAAATCAATACTGAACTCATTCCGGTCCGGATAATAGAACCACGTTTCCGACACGGTGATTTCTCCGCGGGATTCGATCAGCAGCTTGTCATGGAAAACCGTATCGGGATGGGTTTCCATCGCTTCAAAATCGTAATTGCGGAACTGTTCGGAAAGCTGCAGATCGGGACTCCAGTGCGTGCGGAGCTCCAGGGCGTTCCCCGCGGGCATGAGCCGGGCACGGACTCCCAGACGGAACGTGCCGCGGCCTTTGGCCTTGATCCGGAAACGGAAAACCCGGTTGACCGGACGTCCGCATTCCGGATCGGCATGCTCCGTGTTCCCCAGGTCGAAATAATGATAAAGCACACCGTCGCTGAACACCGGCTTGCGATTCAGCAGACGGCACTGTCCGCTTCCTTCGTAATTCCAATGCAGCAGTCCGCGTCCGAACGCGGAATTGTTGATCAGATTCGATTCCCTCGCCATGAGGACCGCAGAACCCGTCAGCAAAAGCAGCATGCATTTTTTCATTTCAAACCATTTCCTCCATTACCGATCCTGTTGAGCTCACTTCCCAGGGCTTCACTTCGGCTGATCCAGCAGTGCTTTCATCCAGGCATAATAACAATCGCCTGCCTGCTGGTAACCGGATGCAACCGGATGCAGCCCGTTCGATTCGCGGATGACCGATGCCGAATTTCTGAAATTGGCAGGTTCTTTCCGCTTGTAAACGTTATTTTCATTGTCATGCGCAATATAAATCGGAACCAGCTGAAGCTTCAAATCGGGCGATTTGCTGACCAGATCATGGAGCATGGCCCGATATTTGAAGGTGTTTTTCAGATACTGCCATCTATGGAGCTTGCAGCCGTAGTTGTTGCCGAA
>Ga0265298_10000191_pt1 | contig 93370 bp, 78 predicted proteins | sample AusTroGonzalo_MG_3_FD_193486 | JGI IMG/M metagenome (GOLD analysis project Ga0265298, IMG submission 193486) | Bovine rumen microbial communities from tropical cattle in Woodstock, Queensland, Australia - Gonzalo_01 | ecosystem: Host-associated > Mammals > Digestive system > Stomach > Rumen ...
ACTTGCACCGCTTTAACACATCAGAACCAACCAATGTGCGTTATCTGGTATTAACTCCAGTTTCCCGGAGGTATCTCAGTCTCGAGGGTAGATCATCTACGCGTTACTCACCCGTGCGCCGCTCGCTACCGAAGTAGCTCGCTCGACTTGCATGTATTAAGCACGCCGCCAGCGTTCGTCCTGAGCCAGGATCAAACTCTCCAGTTAAATCCTTTTCTCATTTCTCAAAGGTCTGTTTAAAGACCCAATTATTCGCTGTGTGTCTCTTTTCCTGCTGCTCAGTTTTCAATGACCTCTCAAAAAAGCGTTGGCAAGTCTAGTGATAAAAAAAATTTCCGCAAGTTTTTTTTGCATCTTTTTCGATTTTTTTGCACAACCAACCAATTTCATTGGAAAAATTTTTTCGCCGCCACCGCGTTTTTTTGTCGTCGTAACGACGTAACGGCGTTTCGTCGTTACGTTTTGCCGCCGGTCGATATGTCGAAATATCGGAATATCGGAATATCGACAAAAAGGCGGCGTCGACAAGAACGATCAATCTTGTCTTTTTTCAGTTTTTCACTAAAATTCTGCGGTTTTGATTTTTGAGGTTTGCATGTATCTTCTTATATATAGAGGTAATAAGCATCTTTTTTCCTTTTATATAAACAGTGCGAGAAAAAAAATCGTCATCGGCGGCAGCGAGGGCGATATTCTCTTCCCTCAGGAACTCCAAAGCTGCGAGCTCGTGATGCGCAAAGAGTTCAACTTTGAGAAAAAGGACTACTCATGGTGCCTTTATCCGACGTCAGGTGAGTTCAAACTCAACGGCAAAAAAGTTTCGGGCGGCGAGGTTTTCGAGGATTCCGACGTCTTTTCGCTTCAGGATTTCAGCTTTTCTTTCTCGCCGACATCAAATCTTTCTGCACTTTCCGCAACGGCGGATGAAACTCCGGCAAAAGCGGGCAACACGCTGATAATCGAGGATGAACCGACCGAGTTCAAGAACATCGAGACAACTTACGGCGGCGTGCACAAGACTTTTGTTTTCAGACCGGGGCGTAAAATCGTGATAGGCAGAAAAAACGCCGACATCTCTGTAGCCTTCAACGAGGTTTCAAGCGAACACGTCATTCTCGAAATGCAGGAAAAAGGGGTAAACTTCATAAACACAGGCAAAAACGGCACGTGGGTAAACGGTGTCAGGATCAACAGCGGCATTCTTGAAGAAGGCAAATATCACCTTTCGATTGCCGGCAGACACGATGTCACGATAAAAATCAACAAGGAAAAAACAAGCGAGACCTTCCTCGCAGGCAGCCTTTCGCCATATTTCGAGCAGATCGAGAACTGGCTCAACCAGCCCGTTCTTTTCCGCAATCATCCGATCATCCTTCTTTCGGGCGAGAGCGGCTCGGGTAAAGAGGTTTTTGCCGAATTCATCCACAAAACAAGCGGCAGGAAAGGGGCTTTCATCACTTACAACGCGGCAAGCATCCCCGAAACTCTGGCAGAGAGCGAACTTTTCGGCACGGCAAAGGGCGGCTTTACCGGCGCGGAAGAGCGTGACGGTGCATTCATGCAGGCTGACGGCGGCACATTGTTCCTTGATGAAATCGCCGAAATTCCGATAAATCTTCAGTCGAAACTGCTCAGAGTTCTTGAAGACTGGAAAGTGCGCAAAGTGGGTGAAAGCGGCATCGGAAGGACAGTTGACGTGAATCTCGTTCTTGCGACGAACAAAAATCTTGAAGATGCAGTCACGGCGCAGACTTTCAGAAAAGACCTTTTTTACAGAGTTTCGACTCTTCACATACAGATCCCGCCACTGCGCGAACACAAAGACGACATAATCCCGCTTGCAAAGCACCTTTACCGCGCTCTGAGCGGCCGTGAACTTGTCGTCGAAGATGCCGCTGCGGAAAAACTCGTATCATACGACTGGCCCGGCAACGTGCGCGAACTCAAAAGCGTGATAACGCGCTTCGCCTACTCCGGCAAAAGCGTTCTCGGAAGCGCCGATCTCCAGTTCTGACGCGGTGAAACATGACAAGATGCGACACTCTTTCCGGCGATTTCAAGATTTTTCAGCCTGAAAACGGGCAGCGTTACAGCACAGACGACCTTTTGACCGCATGGCTTGCGATAAAAACGGTTTCCGCCAACCCGCCGTCGCGTTTTCTCGACCTCGGAAGCGGCCTTGCGAGCGTTCCCATGATGGTTCTGTGGAAATTCCCTGCTTTGAGCGGCATCGGCGTCGAAATCAGACCGAACCGGTATGAACTTGCCGAAAAATCGCTTGAGATAAACGGTCTGACCGATAGATTCCACATAATCCACGGAGATCTGCGCGAACTCGAACTTAACGAAAAATTCGATCTCATCACTTCGACCCCGCCATACTATCAGAGTGCTGAAGGACCGATCAGTGAAAATGACGACAAAGCCGCAGCCCGTTTTGAACTCAACGGAAGCATTGACGATTACTTCAAAACTGCCACGAAACACCTTTCTGCAAAAGGGTCTTTCATAACTGTGTATCCTTTTTTATACGCTACCAGAGTTTACGCCGCTGCCAAAAACTACGGAATGTTCATCAATTCAAGGGTTGACTTCATTCCGAAAGATGGCAAGCAAGCGCTTATTTCAATATTTTCGGCATCTTTTTCCGAGACAGAAACCGAACAAAAGCTACTTGTAATGCGGGATTCAGCAGGAAATCACACAAAAGAATACAATGACGCGAGAATACTCTGCGGATTTAAACCGAAAAAGTGAGGTGAAACATGGCAAAAAACACGATAATTTCAGAAAAACAGGTCGCAGACATGCGGGTTTTCACGGTGTCGGAGGTAGAGCTCGACAAATCGGGAAGGCGCGTTCACCATTCGATCATCAGGTTCTGCGGAACCGCATCGATTTTAGCTATAACAAAAGAGGGCAAAATCCTTCTCGAAAAGCAGTACCGCACGCCGATTGACCGCTGGATCTACGAGATTCCGGCGGGAAAAATCGACAAAGGCGAAGATCCGACGCACTGCATAATCAGAGAACTCGAGGAAGAGACAGGCTACCGCCCGATAAAGATCGCAAAAACCTTCGAAGCCTACACTTCATGCGGGTGCAGCGACGAGTACATGCACTATTTCACAGCTTTAGTCGAAAAAATTCCCGAAGGCGAGCGCAAACTCTTTCCCGAAATTGACGAGGATCTTGAAATACTCGAAGTGACACCCGAAGAAGCATGGAAAATGATCGAAGAAAAACAGATCGTTGACGCCAAGTCGATCATGCTGATTACCGCTTTCAAAGCGGGTCTGGCGGGATTTGAAAAATGACGGAAGTCAAAATCGCAAAGATAATTTCGAACGGCTGCGGGATCGGCTGGGCTGACGGAAAAACTTTTTTCGTTCCATACATATGCCCCGGCGAAACGGTCGAGATCAAAAGCGCGGTCAAGGAAAAAAGTTTCTTTTACGTTGAAGATTTCGAGCTTCTTGAAGCCTCACCCGAGCGCAGAAAACCGCTCTGCAAACATTACGGAATATGCGGCGGATGCTCGCTTCAGCACATTTCCTACCCTGCGCAGCTCAGAATCAAAAAAGCTGTTTTTCTCGAACTTTTAAAGCAGAATCAGATCAGCTGCGAGGTTGATCCTATTGTCATAACTCCCGGCGAAACAGGGCTCCGGACGCGCGCGAAACTCTTTTCATTCAAAGGAAAACCGGCATACCGCAAAAAAAGAAGCAGCGATTTCGTGCAGATCGAAAACTGCCCGCTTTTAGACCCTGTGTTTTTTGAAAAAATAGTGCGCGACATCCCGAAACGGCGCGGCGATATACAGTTCGAATATTCAAAATCCACCGGAGATTTCATGCCGGGAGCCGATACTTTGAGAAAATCGGTAAACGGAAAAATCATGAAGATCCGCCGCGACAGCTTTTTCCAGTCATCGGAAGAAGGTGCCGGAATAATGTGCTCGCTCGTCATGCGTGAAGCTGAGGAAACCGGCGCAAACAATGCGGTCGATCTCTTTTGCGGAAGCGGTCTTTTCTCGCTTTTTCTCGCTGACAAAGGGATAAAAACGACAGGTTATGAAATCGAAGAAGCGGCTTGTAAAAGTTACGCCGAAAATCTCGGGAACAGAGCGAAAATCGTAAAAATCAACGTCTACGACCTGAAAAATCTTGAAAAGAGCGATCTTGTCGTGGCAGACCCGCCGAGAGCAGGACTCGGAGCAAAACTTTCCGAAATCATCAGCATGAGCACTGATCACGTGGTATATATCGCCTGCGAACCGCCCAATCTGGTAAGAGACCTTAAAACATTCTTTGCAAAAGGGTTTCACGTGAAACATCTCTATATCATCGATCTTTTTCCGGACACTCCGCACTTTGAAACAGTGTGCGTTCTGAGCCGCTGACACTCATTTCACGCATAAAACATAAATCTTTTACCGCCGGCGCAAAAATCTTGCCGATACAACGTTATTCCGATATAAAGCGGCTGCATTTTTATTGAGAGGTTGATATGAGTTTCAAATCACAGGTTACAGGGTTTCAGAGGAATTTTTGGATCGCGAACATCATGGAAATGTTCGAGAGGCTCGCGTTTTTCTCGGTCCGCGCAGTGCTTCCGCTCTGGATGATAGCGACTGCCGACAAACACGGTCTCGGACTTACCTTCACTGAAAAAGGACTTATTTTCGGTGTCTGGGCGGCGTGCCAGAGCCTTATCCCGATGCTGAGCGGCTCTTTTGCCAACTATCTCGGCTACCGCAAAAGTCTTTACATTGCTTTTACCACCAACGTTTTCGGCTACATTCTGATGGCGAACGCTGCTGGTTTCTGGAGCATGATGGTCGCGGGGATCGCGGTCGGAACAGGAACCGCCATTTTCAAGCCGCCGATACAGGGAACGGTCGCAAGTTCTGTAACTGAGGAAAACAGTTCTGTCGGATACGGGATTTTCTACTGGGTCGTAAATATCGGAGGTCTTCTCGCCCCGATCATGGCGAGCACTCTGCGCGGGAATGACACCGACGGCTACACGTGGAGCTATGTTTTCTACGCAGCGGCGATAGTCACTGCTCTCAACTACATTCCGGCGACTTTCTTCTTCAAAGAGCCCGATAAATTAAAGGCTACAAAATCAGCGAAAGATGCGCTCAACGACACATGGACTGCGCTGAAAGACAAGGATTTCATGATTTTCCTCCTTATTTTCAGCGGTTTCTGGCTCATGTTCATGCAGCTCTGGGATCTTTACCCCAACTTCATCGACCAGTGGACCGACAGCCGCGCACTCGCAAAGATCCTGCCTTCCTTCATGACCGATAACGGCAGCGTCAAAGCTGAGCAGTTCATCAACATAAACTCGCTCTGCATCGTCCTTTTCGTCGTTCCGTGGAGCGTCGTCACGGGCAAATTCCCGCGCCTTGTAGCGATAACCGCCGGAATCTGCCTCACGACTATAGCCTTTTTCTGCGCGGGTATCACGATGGCGGGCGTTGTCACCGCGATCTGCATAGCATTTTTCAGCCTCGGTGAAATGACCTGCTCTCCGAAGTTCAGCGAATATATCGGCGTAAACGCTCCGGCTGACAAAAAAGCTCTTTACATGGGGCTTTCGAACATTCCGTTCGCAGTCGGCTGGATCGTCGGAAACGTTGTTTCAGGCCCGCTTTACGACGCTTTTGCCAACAAACTTCAGATAACGAAGCAGTATCTTCTCGAAGTCAAAAAGGTTCCGCTTGAAACGCTTGTAAAGGTTGTTGACGACTACAAAGCAGCAAATCCAGACGGACTTCTGCCCGAAACCATCGCGAAGATGAACATCGACACTTTCGATTTCTTCCCGTATTTCCAGGAACTTACGGGCCTTGACAAGTACGCAGCCAACCAGCTTCTGTGGGATGCCTACGCTCCGTGGAAAATCTGGATAGTCCTTTCGTCCTTCGGTGTTCTTTCGATTGCGGCGATGCTTCTCTACAACCGCCACAAAAGCAAAATAAACGCAAAACAGGCGTAAAAACACTGGAAAACCGTTTTTGTTTGTGATAATGGGTGAAAGTTGTTTGTTTGATTGCGGAGAATAAAAATGGAGATCAGGATCTCAGAAAAAGAAATTTTAAGCGGCGATATTTCAAAAATCAAAACGATCATTGACAAATTCGCCCCAGACAGCAGGCTCTCTGCCGAAAACGAAAACAAAATCTCCATAGAATTTGACCAGCGCTCATACGACCTCATCAAGAAAATACATAAAAACGACTTATATAAAGCATGGTTCCAAAAACTGGACTCAGAATATACCTATCTTCCGTTTTTTCTCAACAAGGAATCAAAAACTCTGATGTTTTTCATAATGGGAAACACCAGGTTCGAAATAGACAGCCAAAACAACGTACAATTCGACGAAGTTTCAAAAGAACGCTATATCAAAAAAAAGAGATCGGCTATCGTCAATTTCTGCGTCAACCACAACATAGACCCGCACAGCGCCGTACACAGACTTGCCTCTTTTAAACCGGAAAACAGTATTGAAGCGAAGGCCAGGCAATTAATAAAAATAGCCGAATATTTGGACAAATACAGTTCCATAGCAGCCTTAAATATGCAGAGTGAATTCGTTGTATGGCTTCGTCTCGCCGCGCACCCGTCGGACTTGAAAATACTGCAGTGCCACTACGTCAAGGACTGTCCTCAGCCATGTTTCTCCATTATTCTCGAAAACGCAGGGTACTGCCTCGAATACTCAGTAAAGATCCTTGCATCGGGGAAAGATATCGAAAGCTTCCTCGAAAAAAATTCGTCAATAAAAATCGTTGTCGTATTCAAGGAGAACAATGAAAATCAGTCAATTCCCATAGAAACGCATTTCACGAGTATAACCAGACAAGAACTTGAAGAGGAACGGAAAAAGATAAAAAATGCTCCGGAAAAACCGGAAAAACAGCCTGAAGATACGGAAAAGACACTTCCTCTCAGAGAAGTTGCCGAAGAAACTCCGGAAACACCTGAAACAATTGAAGAAAAGACCGAGGAAAAAATCGAGGAAAGAACCGAGGAAAAAGCTGAAGCGGAAGTTGAAAAGGAAGTAGAGGAGGAGGAGGATGCTCCCGCTAACGAAACACCGGAAGAAACTATCTCCCGGCTGAAAAAGGAAAATCGTGAACTCAAGGCAAAACTTAAACAAAAGGACAAACTGATTGAAGAATACGAAGAGGCGATCAACAGATTACAACAACACCCGATCGCTTCTTTTTTCAAAAAACTGTTCAAATGACGACTGTAATTTTCAACGGAAACGGCTCCTCCACCGGAGTCCCTCAGCTTTTCTGCGACTGCGATGTCTGCAAACTTACCGACGAGCGTAACCGCAGAACGCGCTTTTCGATGACTCTGATCGAAAACGGAACGGTCCTGCAGATCGATTTTCCCTACGAAATCAGACAGCAGCTCTTAAAATCGCGGGTTTCACACATTGATGCCGGATGGCTGACGCACGCACACAGCGACCATTTCGCAGGGATCGACGACATGCGGATGGCTTCGTTCAGAAAAGACGAGCCTCTCCCGTTTTTTTTGAGCCGCGAAACTTTTGAAATCGCGCAGAAACGTTTTCCCTATCTTTTTTTTGAGAACGAATACCTGCCCCGCCCTTTTCTGAAGCCGGTTTTCGTTGAAAAAGAGCCCGTTGAGTTCAAAGGTCTGACCTTTCTGCCGATCCGTCACAAGCACGGTGAAACAGTTGTAACGAGTCTCCGTTTCAAGGATTTCGCCCTTCTCGCCGACATAAATTCGATAGAACCTGAAGAACTTGACAAAGTGAAAGGGGTAAAAATCCTCGCAATATCTTCGACTGTTCAGAAAAAGCACCCTACACACTTTAGTTTTGATGAAATTTTAGACTTGATAAAGTATATTTCACCGGAAAGAGCTTATCTTACCCACATGAACCACACTTTCGACTACGAAGAGACATTAAAGAAACTGCCGGCAAATACGCTGCCCGCCGTTGACGGCATGAAAATAGAGTTTTGAGCCTTTTAATTTTCTGGAATAAAAATCAGTACTTATAATGATCAGCCTTATACGGGCCTTCGACTTTGACGCCGATGTAATCAGCCTGTTTCTGCGTGAGTTTTGTAAGGCTGACGCCAAGTTTCGCAAGGTGAAGTCTTGCAACTTCTTCGTCGAGGTGCTTCGGAAGGATATAAACTCCGAGTTTGTATTCGTTCTGCCAGAGATCCATCTGCGCCAGAACCTGATTGGTAAAGGAGTTGCTCATTACGAAGCTCGGATGGCCTGTCGCGTTGCCGAGGTTGACGAGCCTTCCTTCGCTGAGAAGGATGATCGAGTGTCCGTCGGGGAATTCGATTCTGTCGACCTGCGGTTTGATGTTGATTTTTTTGATCCCGGGGATGGCGTAGAGCGCATCGACCTGGATCTCGTTGTCGAAATGTCCGATGTTGCAGACGATCGCCATGTTTTTCATCTTCTTCATGTGGTCTGCGGTGATGATGTCGCAGTTTCCTGTTGCTGTGACAAAAATATCAGCAAAATCAACAACTTCTTCAACTGTGCGGACTTCAAAACCTTCCATGCTCGCCTGAAGAGCACAGATGGGGTCGATCTCCGTGACGATGACTCTCGCGCCGAAACCCTGCATCGACTTCGCACAGCCTTTGCCGACATCGCCGTAGCCGCATACGCAGACGACTTTGCCAGCAACCATGATGTCTGTTCCGCGTTTGAGACCGTCAGCAAGTGATTCCCTGCAGCCGTAAAGGTTGTCGAACTTCGATTTTGTGACTGAATCGTTGACGTTGATCGCCGGGAAGAGAAGGGTGTTTTTCTCGAGCATCTGGTAAAGTCTGTGGACGCCGGTCGTTGTTTCTTCGCTTACACCTTTGATTTCCTTAACGATTTTGTGCCATTTCTGCGGATCTTTCTTGTATTCCTCTTTCAAAATGTCAAGGATCGCCTGAGCTTCGCGGTTTTCCGCTTTTTCGTCGAAAAGAGCAGGATTTTCTTCGCAGGCATAGCCTTTGTGGATAAGAAGCGTCGCGTCTCCGCCGTCGTCAACGATGAGTTGCGGTCCTTTGCCGCCGGGGAACGAAAGAGCTTTCAGCGTGCACTGCCAGTATTCTTCGATGGTTTCGCCTTTCCACGCAAAAACGGGAACACCCATGTCTGCGATCGCGGCAGCGGCATGGTCCTGAGTCGAAAAGATGTTGCAGCTTGCCCAGCGGACGTCAGCGCCGAGAGCGACCAAAGTCTTTATCAGAACGGCGGTCTGGATCGTCATGTGGAGACTTCCAGTGATCCTCGCCCCTTTGAGCGGCTGTTTTTCTGCATATTTTTCGCGAAGCGCCATAAGTCCAGGCATCTCGATCTCGGCGAGAGCGATCTCCTTGCGCCCGAAATCGGCCTGTGCAATGTCTTTGACCTGATACTCTTTGTTCATTGTAATCTCCTGAAAATATTATAGTTATTCAAACAAAAAAATTCAATGACCAATGTGGCGAGGAAAATATACTTTTATTTTAGGGCAATTCAAATAAATCGGAATTTGAGTCATTTTTTTTCGATTAATTTCGACGCGCCAATCGTTATTATCGGTTCGCCGCTATGGACATTGATAGCGATTTTGACACAATTGGTTTCCGTTGCTGCAAGAGCTACCGGTCACCAGCACTCCGTTATAACACTGCATGATGCGGCCGTACGGTCTGCTTGGATTTTCATCGCGGCATACCCTGAAATTATTGTTGCATGAGCCGCATTCGCTTACCTGAGAAGTATTGTGACATGACGAATAGTGATAATCATTGTAGGTAGTTGCGCTGACATTAAAAACTTTTGTCATATCGATTGACCAGTCAACAAATCCGCCTGGATAGCTTTGGTATGACTGGAAGGTATGGCTAACCGCAGGACAGTAGCTGGATCTCGTCAGATCGTTGTAATCACTCCACCTGCCGTCGTAACACAGCAGCTGGACACCGATCGTTGCAGAGTAATATCCTGAATCGCAGTTGCCTGACGAATTGCAGTTTTTGTTCATGATATTGCTGATTTCATGATCTTCGCATTTCGTGCGGCCGTTTTTGCACTCTCCGCACTCTCCGCTTTCCCTGTTGCAGGATGAAGCGTCAGTACAAGCCCTCATTATCTGCCACTTGCCGTACTGGCACTGCGCGATAGCACCACCTCCGGTACTGTTTGAAAGCAGATCATCGCGGCATTCCATCGTATAATCGAGGCAATCCGATTCACCGCACTCTGTTCCCTCTCTGTTGCAGGAACCGGTGCATTTTATTTCGTTTTCATACCAGTCTTTATCTCTTTCCCATCTGCCGTCGACACATGAATATGTTTCTCCCCTGCCGTCGTTTCCGTTGACACATTTCGTATCGCCGTCAGTGCATTCGATGATGCCGCAGTCATTCCACTCTTTGTTGCAGCCCTGGTCACATTCTTTGATCAACTTGAAGCTGCCAGCCTGACATTGGTAAACAGCGTATCCCGAAATACTTTCATGACATTCAATCGTGTAATTCTGACAGTCACCGCATTCAAAAGAGTTTTTGCATGAGTTGGAGCCGGGACAGTCTTCTGTCTGGCAAACGCCGCCCGTGCAGATCGTAAGCCTGCCCTCTACACCGTCATCCGTGCAGGAAGTTGCTTCTTGTACAGGCATTCCGGTATCAGTTGAATCGTCATCGTTATCCGGCGTTGTGTCGCCTGAGTCAGCATCTTCATCTGATGCCGTATCGGTGTCACCGGCAGGATCAGTGTCTGCAGGGTCTTCATCTGTTTTTGAATCGCCGCTGTCAGGTGTCGGGTCTGTTTTGTCGCCGCTATCCGCCGTATCGGTGTCGGTTACAGCCGGATCTGAAGCAGTGTCTGACGACTCTGAATCGCTATCTTCATCTTCATCGGTTACGGCTTCTTCTGAATCGGGATTTTCGGTTTTTTCGTCATTTTTCGAGCCGCCGCAGCCCGCAAAAACGAAGATCAAACAGACAACAAAAAACAAACAGATTTTTTTCATGACTGGACCTCAAAAATCAAAAATTTGAACAAATAAAAACACAGAATTATAGTAAAAAAGAGTTTTTTTTCAACAATGAGCCGGCTTCAATACGGCGAAAGAAGTTTCCGTTTATTGGAAGAAAAATTCAGAAGTGATTCCTATCTCGGTTCGGGTGCATAGCCATTGTCCTGCTTGATGAATTCCTCACCCATCGCAGAGAGAACACCGTTGGTGATAGTGACATCGAACTGCGCTTCACCCGTATCAACACTGGCTGAACCATCGTTATAACTGCCGGAAGTGATCTCGAATGTGCCTTCCGCGATAATCTCATCCTCCGGGTCTCTGCCGTCTGCTATGGAATAAACCTTGGCACTTGTTACTACCAGAGAGAAATCCTGGAACAGGAAAACGGCTTCGATTTTTATTTTGTCATCGTCTTTTTCTTTGAGCATATACCATGCTTCGACGATTTTGCCTGCATGAGATTGCGGCAGATAAGCTGTCGGTTCGGTTGCAAATCCCGATTCGCCGTCTTCTTCCGCTTCTTCTTCGGCTTTAGCGCAGTATGTTGAGAAATCCATCATTGCCTGAGTGCACTCTTCCGAACCGGCGTCTTTACATTCGTATTTTTTGCCGTCTACTTCATACCAGTAGGATTCATCTTTCGTGCAGAATTTGACAGCTTTGCCGCCGCAGGTGTCAGGTTCTTCGGTCGTAACGCAAGTCGCACCGTCTTCCTCGTTGTAATCAATGTTTGTGTCGTAGCAGTAGTTGTTTAGTTCGAATGCAGCTTTAGTGCAGTCACCATCGTCGCATTTGAATTTTTTGCCGGTACCTTCGACTTCATACCAATAATCATCGCCTTCAGCACAGGCTCTGACATCGTGTCCTTTGCAGTCTCCGGAGTCGGAGTAATCGGAGCATACTGTGTCTCCGTCGGTATAGTACCCGTCACCGGTGATACCGCTTCCGCCGCAGGACATAATCAGAAACATTGCAGCAAACATAGCTGCGAAAACCAAAAACTTTTTCATTTTTCTCTCCTCAAAAAGTTGATAAACAAAAAACGCGGAATTATAGAAAAAAGCCGTGAAAAGGCAAGGTTTAACGGAGGTTTCAATGAAGACGATTTATCTTGCGGGCGGATGTTTCTGGGGAACGCAGCGTTTTTTTGACCAGTTTTCGGGTGTCAGATCGACTGAAACGGGTTACGCCAACGGAAAAACTGAAAATCCGTCATACCGCGATGTGTGCGAAGGGAGCGGACATGCCGAAACAGTAAAAATCGAATACGACGAGGCTCAACTGCCGACGCAAAAACTGCTCGGATACTATTTCCGCGCCATCGATCCGCTTTCTGTCAACCAGCAGGGATGCGACTGCGGCATTCAATACCGTACAGGAATTTATTACACCGATGGATCGCTCCTTCCCGATATCGAAGCGGCAGTCAATAGCGAAAAACTTGCTCTCGGCGAAAAAGCGGCAAAATTCGCAGTTGAAGTCATGCCGCTCGAAAACTTCTATCCCGCCGAAGAGTATCATCAGAAATATCTTGTAAAAAATCCCAACGGCTACTGCCATCTGCCCCTTGAACTTTTCTGCATCGCAATGAAGGAAAAATAATTGGAACGTTGCGGTATGGAGAAAAAGATGTCAACTATTGAAGAAACAATCAAAGAGAAACTTTCAGAAATCGAGCAGAAACACAATGTGAAGATAATCTATGCCTGCGAAAGCGGCAGCCGCGCGTGGGGTTTCGCCTCGCCGGACAGCGATTACGACGTGCGTTTCGTCTATGTGCGGGATCTCCGCGACTACTTGAAGCTGGATGCCGTCCGCGATGTCATCGAGTATGAGCTGAACGATATTTACGACATCAACGGCTGGGATATAAAAAAGCTGCTTCTGCTCCTTGCAAAATCGAATCCTGTGATTTTCGAATGGGCCGATTCGCCGGTGGTTTACCGCACGTCAGGAGACTGGGATCGGGTGAAAGGCATAATGCCCGAATATTTTTCGGAAAAACGGATGCTTTACCATTACCTTTCGATAGTGAAAAACCAACTTCGCGCCTATTTCAAAGGGGATAAAGTCATCCTCAAAAAATATCTTTATGCGCTGCGCCCGATTTTTGCATGCCGCTGGATCCTTGAGAAAAAAAGTCCGCCGCCGACACTTTTTTCAAAACTTTACACCGGTTCCCTTCCAGTTGAGATCGAAAACGATTTTATGCTGCTTCTCGAAGCGAAAAAGCACAATCTTGAGAAAACAGAAGGGCAGCACCTCAAAGCTCTTGACGATTTTATCCAGAAAAATATAGCCGAAATCGAAGCACTTCTTCAGACAAAAGAGGAAAAATATCCTTCAAACTGGGATAGCCTCAACAAGGTTTTTCTGGAAAATCTTCTGTAGCATAAAAACTTTCCGGAAGCGGGGAAAGATTAATAATCTTTTTCTATAAATAATTTAAAAGGTGCGATTCCGTTTTTGTAAACTGCTTCGAAAGTGCCGTTTCATTGCTTGCTCCGTCAGCCTTATAGACAGCCAGCCGTTCAGGCGAAATTGATTTTTCTATGTTAAGAAAAGTTAATTTATCCATAATTTATCCTTGACTTTTATAAATTGTTCCGTAAAATTTCTCATTGTAAGCCACGGTATCCTTTCTCCTGCTTTGCAGTGCCAGGGACCGTGGCAGTCTCTTTTTTTATCCCAGCGCAGTCTTTTTCAAATATAATTTTAAAGGATTCTTTTGTAAAAAAGCGAAAAACTCAAGTATTATAATAAAATTTTTCTGAAGTAAAAGTAAAAATATTAGAAATTCAAAATTTATTTATTGTGAAGAATCTTCGAAAGCGGCATCTGACATCATTTTTATCTTGTCGTTTCTCTGTTTTTTTGTATATTCAGCCGATTTATGAACTTTTTGTGGAGTTGAAAATGGCTTTTCCCGATAAAATTTCTGAAAAAAGCGTTAATACCGTCCGCGTTTTGGCCGCAGACATGATCCAAAAGGCGAATTCGGGTCATCCCGGCCTTCCGATGGGAGCTGCGCCTATGGCTTACACGCTCTGGAAGCGTCATCTCAAGGTTTCTCCGGTGCATCCTGACTGGATAAACCGCGACAGATTCGTCCTTTCGGCGGGTCACGGCAGCGCGCTTCTCTATTCGATGCTCCATCTTGCGGGATACAAGCTTTCGATGGACGATCTGAAAAATTTCAGGCAGCTTGGCAGTAAAACTCCTGGACATCCCGAATTTGGCGTAACTCCAGGCGTTGACGCTTCCACAGGCCCGCTCGGTCAGGGTGTTGCTAACGCAGTCGGCATGGCAATAGCTGAAAAAATGCTCGCCGCAAGGTTCAACAAACCGGGATTCGAGCTGATTGACCATTTTACCTACGCACTTCTGGGTGATGGCTGCTTGATGGAGGGAATTGCCTCTGAAGCTGCATCGCTTGCAGGTCATCTCAAACTCGGAAAACTCATTCTTCTCTACGATTCAAACGATATTTCGCTTGACGGTCCGACTTCGATAACTTTCACCGAAGATGTCAAAAAGCACTTTGAAAGCTACGGTTTCCAGGTACTCAGCGTTGCTGACGGCAACAAAGACCTCAAATCGATCGACCGAGCGATCGCAAAGGCAAAAAAAGAGCAGTCAAAACCGACACTTATCATTATCAAAACGACTATCGGCTTCGGTTCTCCGAACAAGGCAGGAAGCTCTTCTTCGCACGGTTCTCCGCTCGGGGCGGACGAACTTGCGGCGGTAAAAAAGGGTTTCGGAATGGATCCCGACAAATTTTTCTTTGTCGATGACGACGTCAAAAAGGATTTCGCTTCGATAAAACGCGCCGGAAACAGGGCTTTTTCAGCATGGAACAAACTTTTTGCGGAATATGCGGCGAAATATCCAGAGGAAGCGGCTCAATTCAAGCAGATGCAGTCTCTTGAAGCAGGCGATTTAGACAAAATTTTACCGAAATTCGAAGCGGGAACGAAAATGGCGACCCGTGCCGCAGACGGAAAAGTCCTTGCCGCTCTCGGTAAAGCGGTTCCGTGGCTCGTAGGCGGTGACGCGGACCTCAGCTGCTCGACGAAAACCACTATTTCTGGCGAAAAATGGATCTCAGCCGACGATTTTTCGGGCAGAAACATCCACTTCGGAGTCCGTGAACACGCGATGGGAGCTATTGTAAACGGCATTTTCTACCACGGAATGCTGAAACCCTACACCGGAACATTCTTCTCGTTTGTAGACTACATGCGTCCTCCGATAAGGCTTGCGGCGCTTGCGAAACTCGGCTCGATATTCCTTTTCACCCACGATTCTCTTGCTGTAGGCGAGGACGGTCCCACACACCAGCCCGTTGAACAGCTTGCAACGCTTCGCTGCATTCCCGGTCTTGAAGTATGGCGTCCGGCTGATGCGAATGAAGTATCTGTCGCATGGAAACACATTCTTGAAAACAAAAATCAGCCTGTAGCCCTTATTCTGACGCGTCAGGATGTTCCAGTCATCGACAGAACAAAATACACTGCGGCTGAAAATGCCCTCAAAGGCGCTTATTCGATTCTTGAAGAAGCAAATCCTGATACGATAATCATTGCAACAGGCTCTGAAGTCCACATCGCGCTTAATGCTGCCGAAACTTTGAGAAAAGAAGGTTTGAAAGTGCGCGTCGTCAACATGGTTTCACGTGAAACATTCGAAAAACAGCCGGCAAAATACCGGGAGTCAGTGCTTCCGAAATCGGTCAAAAACCGCGTTGTCGTTGAAGCGGGAACAAGTTTCGGCTGGGAAAAATACGCCGGCGACAAAGGCAAAATCATTGCAGTGGATACGTTCGGAACGTCCGCTCCCGGAAGTCAGGTCATGGAAAAATACGGTTTCACCGCTGAAAATATCGTCAAGGCTGCAAAAGCAAAATAAGTTTATTATCTTCCGTCAAATCGATTACTTTCGGTCGTCAGTTCTGCTTTTCTTTATTTTTTCTCTTTTGAATGGATTTTTTTGCGCCGCATCAACACAAATTTTGCGGATTTCCGCATTTTTGGCTGAAAAAATTTTGCGATTTTCCGCAGAATTGCCAGTTGTCAATATATACATCTATAAATTTGACAATAAATAAATTATTGAATATACTATCAACGTTTTTGGCTGGCGGAGGCATAAAATGAATGTATTAAACACTGTTAATGTCCTTGATTCGATAGTTCCGATAAGTCGTTTCAACAAGGGCGAGGCAAACAAAATTTTTTCAGATGTAAAAAAATCGGGCATCGGCATCGTTGTAAAAAACAATGTTCCGGAATGTATTCTGATGAGTCCGCAAAGTTACCGTGAAATGATGGAAGAGTATGAAGACGCTCTGCTCGCGGCGGAAGCGGCAAAAAGGCTCGCGCAGAATGTTGCATACGCAGACCACGAAGATGTTATGAAGAAATTAGGACTGAAAGAAACTGATCTGGACGATGTCGAAGTAAATCTGGAGTAACGATGGTTTGGAAAATCAAATATCATCCTCTTGCCGCAGAAGAACTCGCGAAACTCGACGGTTCAGTCCGGAAAATAGTGTTGAAAGGAATCTTAAAAGTCTCTCAAAATCCGAAGCCGCAGAGTGAAGGCGGTTACGGCAAACCTTTAGGAAACAAAGGCGGAAACGATCTTACCGGACTGCTGAAAATAAAATACCGCGATATCGGAATCCGTGTTGTCTATAAACTGGTTGAAGACGAACTAACTCATGAAATGTTCATTCTTGTAATTTCTGCCAGAGCTGACAACGAGGTCTACGACCTTGCAGGAAAGAGAAAATAACAATAAAATTGCTGAAAATATCATAAAAACTGCGAAAGCAAAAAAATATGGTTACCTATCCTGTTATGGTTGCTGAGCCTGTCGAAGCAAGCCGGCTCATTTCGACCAAGCTCAATGACCGGTTTTAATACCTAGATGGGGATTTTCAATACCCGTTCGGGTTGTTTTTCTGCCAGTTCCAGCTGTCTCGGCACATTTCGACGATGCCGTTTTCTGCTTTCCAGCCGAGTTCTTTTTCGGCTTTTTTGGGTGAAGAATAGCACTGCGCGATATCGCCGGGTCTTCTCGGACCGATTTCGTATGGGATTTTGAGGTCGTTGGCTTCTTCAAAGGCGTGAACGATGTCCAGAACGCTGTAACCTGTGCCTGTTCCCAGGTTGTAAATTGCGACTCCGCACTTTTTTTCGATTGCGGCAAGTGCTTTGACATGACCTTTCGCGAGATCGACAACGTGGATATAGTCTCTCACTCCTGTGCCGTCATGGGTTTTGTAGTCGTTTCCGAAAACGGTGAGGTGATCGAGTTTTCCCGCTGCAACCTGCGTGATGTAAGGCATCAGATTGTTGGGGATCCCTTTCGGATCTTCGCCGATAAGCCCCGATTTATGCGCTCCGACAGGGTTGAAGTAGCGCAGAAGCACGATATTCCAAGGATTCGGATCGTTCGTTTTGATGTCTGCGGTGTGGAAATCGATAAGGATCTCTTCAAGCATCGATTTGGTCTGGCCGTAGGGGTTCGTGCATTTTCCTTTCGGACATTCTTCTGTGATTGGAACGAATGCCGGATCGCCGTAAACAGTCGCTGAAGAAGAAAAAATTATGTTTTTGCAGCCGGCAGAGCGCATCGCATCAAGCAGGACCAAAGTCCCGCAGATATTGTTTTCGTAATAAATCCACGGCTTTACGACAGATTCGCCCACAGCTTTGAACCCTGCGAAATGTATGCAGCAGTCAAAACTGTTTTCCGAAAATATTTTTGTCAAAGCCTCTTTGTCGCGGATATCGGCTTCATAAAACCTGATTTTTGAGCCGGTGATTTTCTCGATCCGCGCAATAGCTTCAGGTTTCGAATTTGAAAAATTGTCAACGATAACGACTCCGTGACCTGCATTGATGAGCTCTACAACGGTATGAGAACCGATATATCCTGCTCCTCCGGTAACTAAAATATTCATAACAACTCCTCGAACCGCCGGTTCTTAATTAACCGGATCACAAAGCGCGGTTGTTCCCGTGAATATCTGCGAAAATTCAGCAGAAACATCTTCACCTTTATAATTCTTCGGGTGATAAAGCGTTGCTGAGCCGTTTAAATTGATGGAGTAGTTGATGTTGACTTCCTCGATCTCCATCTGCCCTTCGCCGAAAGCGTGGTAGCACTCTATTGCTCCGGTATCCCAGTTTGCATCGGCGATCACGATGGATGAGTCTCCGTTGTAATTCAAGCCGTATATTCCGGCTGCAGAGGCTGTTTCAATCGGGATGTAGAGCAATACGAGAGGATTTCCGAGAGTTCCGTCGACATATATGGGCGTTTGCTGGATCTGAATATAATCGTTGTAAACGAAAGCATCAGTTTGGACTTTGTCTGCGTATACAGGCTTGATCTCTGCCGAAGCATTCCCGTAAGTACCAGTGGCAAAAACTTCGCCGGAAGTGCCGGGATCTTCCTGAGTGCCGATTATATTTTCAAAACTAAATGAAACCGAGCCGTAGGGCGATTTATATTCCTGCCCGTCCGTGTCAGTATCGACAACATCTTCCCAGTCTTCATCCGTCGTGTCGGAATTGTCGTCCTCATCCGGAATTTCCACGCCGTCCTGATCTGTCGGCTCTTCGGTATCACCTTCATCGGGAACTTCGGTGTCTCCGGTGTCGGCATCATCATCCGATATTTCAGAATCGGTCTGATCGTTGTCGTTGGGTACTAAATTTTTCTTTCCGATGGAATTTTCGCAGCTTGCAACCATGCAGAAAATTGCCGCCAAAACCATGATTTTAAAAAAGTTCTTCATTTAGGCCTCCAAAAGTCAAACAGATAAATCCTTGAATTTATTTATTAAATTATTTGTTGAAGAATCATGGGACGTGATTCTTTCAGCACTTTTGAGCTCCGGCAGAATTTTTGTCGCGAGCTGTTTCCCGAGTTCGACTCCCCACTGGTCAAAGCTGAAAACGTTCCAGATAAGCCCCTGCGTGAAGATCTTGTGTTCGTATATCGCAATAAGTGCGCCGAGAGTGTGCGGCGTGATTTTTTTGACAAGTATCGAATTGGTCGGTCTGTTTCCGCTGAAAACCTTGAACGGAAGGAGCTTTGCGATCTCTTCCGGCGATTTTCCCGCTTTTTCGAGCTCCGTTTTCGCTTCTTCAGCCGTTTTTCCGTTCATAAGTGCTTCCGTCTGGGCAAAAAAGTTTGCAAGCAGCTTGACGTGGTGGTCTCCGATCGGGTTGTGAGATAGTGCCGGCGCGATAAAATCTGCCGGGATCAGCTTTGTCCCCTGATGAATCAGCTGATAAAAGGCGTGCTGCCCGTTTGTTCCCGGCTCGCCCCAGATTATCTGGCCGGTCTGATAGTCAACAGGTCTGCCCGATCTGTCGGTGCTTTTGCCGTTAGATTCCATATCACCCTGCTGCAAATATGCCGCAAAGCGGTGCATATACTGATCGTAAGGAAGGATCGCGTGAGTTTCGGCACCGAAGAAGTTGTTGTACCAAATCCCTAAAAGCCCTAAAATCACAGGGATATTCTTTTCAAAAGGGGTGCTTTTAAAGTGAAGGTCAGCCGCATAGGCTCCTTTCAGCAAATCTTCAAAGTTTTCATATCCGATGACGCATGCGATGCTCAGTCCTATCGCGCTCCAGAGCGAATATCTGCCGCCGACCCAGTCCCAGAATTCAAACATATTTTCGGTATCGATCCCGAATTCCGAAACAGCTTTCGTGTTGGTTGAAAGGGCTGCAAAGTGCTTTGCGATATCTTTTTCACTGCCGCCGTTTTCCAGAAACCACTTTTTTGCGGTATTAGCGTTTGTCATTGTTTCAAGAGTCGTGAAAGTTTTTGACGCGATGAGAAAAAGTGTTGTTTCGGGGTTAAGTTTTTTCAAAGTTTCTGCAATGTGAGTACCGTCGATATTTGAGACGAAAAACACGCGCAAACCCGCTTTCCAAAAAGGTTTCAGAGCTTCCGTGACCATGACCGGGCCGAGGTCGCTGCCGCCGATCCCGATGTTTACGATGTCAGTCACCGGCTTTCCCGAAAATCCGAGCCATTTTTTGTTTGAAACCTTGTCCGCAAAAGCTTTCATCTTATTCTGAACGCGCCTGATATCTTCTTTTATATTGCGTCCGTCGAGAATTATCGGATCGTCCGAAAAATCGCGCAAAGCTGTGTGCAGAACGGCTCTTTTTTCAGTTTCGTTTATCTTTTCTCCGCTGAACATCGCCCTGATCCCTTCTTTGAGTCCAGCTTCTCCGGCAAGATCGAACAGAGCTTTCATAACATTTTCATCGATAAGATTTTTGGAATAATCGACAAAAATATCATCGAAGGAAACAGAAAATTTCTCCGCCCTATCCGGAGATTCCTTAAAAAGTTTCCTTAAATCAAAAATTCGATTTTCCCTAATATTTTCAAGCGTCTTCCAAGATTTAAGTTTTATCGGATCGTTTTTCGGCAGCATAATCCCTCCTTAAAATTCTTTTTCAGAAATTTCTTCCTCCTTCACCTTGAAAACAAGGTAAAGACCTGTAATAAATAAAATAAATTCCATGATCTGACCCATAGTTACTAACTTGAAGACAAGCGGTTCTTCGCGTAAGAACTCTATCATGAAATTGCTCAGTCCGTAAACAGAAAGCACCGTTCCCGCAATGATATTCTTTTTCACATTCAATTTTTTCATGACCAGAACAGCGCAGAAAAGCAGAAGCATCGAAACAATTATATAGAGCTGCACCGGATGCACCGGAAGTGATTCGACATAGCGCGACGGCAGGAGTCTTTTCATATACTGCTGTTTTGAAACTATGCTTGCCGGAGGGTAAGTGATTGCAAAAATCCCGTTGTAAAGTTTGCCGAAGCAGCACCCTTCCAAAAAGCAGTTTATCCTCGTCAGTGCGGCAAAAAGCGGAAACGGCCAGAGTATCGCGAACGTCAGTTTTTTTGCATCTTTCAAGACAAACAGAACGACGACCGAAAGAATAAATATGCCGCCCGTTATCGAAAAACCTTTAAATATGCTCCGCAATGAGGAAAAGCTGTTTATTTTCTGGATAACCTTCCACGAAGATGAAAGAAACGGGAACAAATTTCCAGAAACAAGAACTATAAAAAGAGGCGCTATCGCTGCTCCGGCAAGGGAAACAAGCCCTGTTTTGACCAGGATCCCTCTGTTTTTGCGGATGTCCGTGCTTTTTTTCACCATAAAAAACCAGATCAGAACGGCAAGCACAAAAATCTCGGGAGTGATATAAGAGGCGATATTGATCACTCCGCCGGACATCCAGTTTATCATATTAGCCTCACTAACCCCAATTATACAGGCACTTTGATATTCTCAAGTATCGTTGCAACGACTTTTTCCTTCGAAGTACCCGAAATAAACGCCGAATTGTCAAGGATCAGCCTATGCGCAAGGACCGGAACAGCATTTGAAATAATGTCATCAGGAATAACGAAATCACGCCCGTCGAATGCCGCAGACGCCTGGGCCGACTTCATCAGAGAAAGCGCACCTCTCGGACTTGCGCCGAGTTTAACGTTCGGAGCACTTCGTGTCGCATTGACGAGGGTTATCACAAAATATTTGAGTTCGTTGCTCACTTTGATCTCTTCGACCGCGCGTATCGCTTCACACGCCTTTTCAAAAGAGACCGCCGGCTTAAGTTCGTCAAGCGCAGTCACAAAACCGCGGCCGTTCAAAATCTCCATTTCGGCTTCGGCTGAAACGTATCCGAGCGAAAGTTTCATAGAAAAACGGTCCATCTGCGATTCCGGAAGCGCGTAAGTTCCCTTCGATTCGATGTTGTTCTGCGTCGCGATAACGAAAAACGGCTTTTCGAGAACGAACTGTCCGGCATCAGTGCTCACCTGCCCTTCGCCCATCGCCTCAAGCATCGCCGACTGCGTTCGCGGAGAAGCGCGGTTGATCTCGTCGGCAAGGATCATGTTTGCGAAAACCGGCCCTTTTTTGAACTCGAAAGATGAGGTTTTCGGATTGAAGATCGAAACTCCGGTGATATCGGAAGGCATCAGATCGGGAGTGAACTGGATACGGCTGAACTTCATGCCGAGCGACTTTGCAAGCGCTTTGGCAAGCGTGGTTTTGCCCGTTCCCGGAACGTCTTCAAGCAGCAGATGACCGCCCGAAAAGAAGGCGCAGACCGTTTTTGTAAGGACATTGTCGTGCCCTTTCACCAGCTTTGCGACATTGTTTTTGACATCGTTTAAAATCTGCTGAAGTTCCGCGCTTTCCATATTTCCTCCAATCAAAAGACCATTGATTTTAGCAGAAACGGAAAAAGTGTAAAGGCGGCGCGAAATGGATTTTTTCAAAAAATTGAGTATAATATTACGGTTTTGACCTCACCCCTAACCCCTCTCCATTGTGGAGATGGGAACAAAAAGTGAGATCTCATTTAAAGAGGTTGATATGAAAAGATTTTTTGTTTTAACGGCAATTTTGGTTGTGTTTTCAATGCTGGTTTCATGCGGCGGAAGCGGCAAATCCGATCCTGTAAATGATGGTGACAGTGAAACTCCGGACGAAGATGCAGATGAAGATGACGATGAAGAACCTTATACCGATGAAGAAGGGGTAACGGATACCGATCTTACAGGCTCCGTTTTTTCAATGCCCAAGATGAATCCTTCTGGAAATATTCCGCTCAGCGCGGCTGTTCCGATGAAGTCGGCGGGAATCGCGAAAGTTACAGTTGAAGTTGCCGATATAGACGGCAAGTCGGCTCCTTTCAAACGAGAATACACTGTTGATGAAGATGCTTCGGAAAACGTGGAAATCCCCGTTTTGGGTCTTTTCCCGGCTCACAAAAACAAAGTTTCGGTCGCCGCTCTTGACGCATCGGGCAAGGCGATCGATGAAAAAACTTTTGAAATGACGACCAAGGCTCTTCCGAAAGATTTTCCTGCAATCGAGATGACAGGAACGATAAATTCCGGCTGGACAATGGTCAACTGGCTCAGGACCCCGCGTTCAAGAACAGAAATGAACGGCATCGCGCTTGACGAGCTCGGAAGAGTCCGCTGGTACAGCGATCTGGCGTTTCCTGTATGTTTCCCGATAGTCATAAAAGACGACACCTTCTACTGCGGCGGCGGAGAAGCTGAAACCCACGTCACAAAATATGATTTCATGGGTTATGTCCTTGAAGATATCGATGTTGCTCCGCTCGGCTACAAAAACGTTCACCACGAAGTTTTCATAAAACCCGACGGCAACTATCTTCTCGGCGTTGACAAAAAAGACAGTGACTACATCGAGGACAGAGTCATCGAAATCAATCCTTCTGATCCTGCAGATCCGCAGCTTCGCGGCGCATGGAACCTCAACGACACCTTCCCGGATGTCGCAGACCTCTTCATTGATATGCAGCCGACAAGCACCGAAATCCCGGGACAGACGAACAACCCGATCCATCACAACGCAATTTTCTACGACGAGTCCGACGATTCGATAATTGTCGGTTCTCAGACTGCCGGAATCGTGAAACTCACCCATTCCGGATATGTAAAGTGGTATCTTGCACCTCATCTTTTCGGTCTTATCGATGATGAAGATAAAGACGGAAAGAGCGATTCCTTCATGGCGAAATATGATCCGGCAAACCAGATGACATGGATCGGCGACTACTCGCAGGAAAAAGACGGCAAAACCGTTGCCGGCGAAAAATATGTCAACGAAAGAGCTCCGATCAACGGGATCCCCTACAAAGTTTACTCCGAATTCGAGTTCTCGTATCCTGAATTTTTCCTCACTCCGCTTGACAAAAACGGCAAAGAAATAGAAGACTTGTCAGTCAAACAGGGACTGATGCCGCACGAAGACTTCTCGTGGCCTTTCCGTGCCCACAACCCGACGATCCTCAAAAACGGAAACCTGATGATCTTCGACAACGGCCTGGCAAGAAATTTCGGACTTATTCCGATTTCACAGAACCACTACAGCCGCGTCGTAGAATACAAAATCACCCCCGACAAAGACGGCTATGGCGGAACGATCCAGCAGATCTGGGAATACATTCTGGAAGACGACCCGATGTGGTATTCGATGAGCATAATCGTAAGCGGCGCAAACGAGCTTGAAAACGGCAACCGTCTCATAACTTCGGGCTCTCTCGGCTCTTCATTCATTCCCGAAATGTTCAGAAAAGCCTACGGCGAAGGCCCTGTCGGAGCATTTATCATCGAAGTCGACCCGAAGGACAATTCTGAGAAAAACAGAATAACATTAGACAGATACATCGATGACGACTATCCGGTAAACGAATTTTCGGCATTCCGCGCTTACCGTTTTGAAATTTCGGCATCACTAAAAAATAAATGAAAAAAACAGTTTTTGTTCTTACCATTTTATTTTGCGGTTTTTTAAGTGCGCAGCAGGACGAAACTCAGATTTTCGCGTCACAGCTTTATAACCAGTCAGCTATACTTTTAAACAGTGCTAAAAACCGGTGCAAAGAACTTCCTCAGAAAAACAAAGCACTTGCAAGCGCTGTTTCGGAACTTTACAAAAAGGCTCTTGAACACAAAAATGTGGCGACAAACGTCTTTGCAAATTCCGAATATCTCCTCAATTTCATGCAGGGAAACATCGAAAAAAGCTGCGGACTCGTAAATCTGGCAAACGACGAATCGATAAAACTCATTATCGCACAGGAATTTGCTCAACTTCTCGAAAAAAAGAAGACTTCAGCCGGTTTTGAAGACTTTATCGACAAAATCTACGGCACAGAATACGGAAAACTGCTTTATCTCGCGACTTCAGTCTCCACGCTTGAAAAAATGTACACCAAATGGGCGGCAAAAATGATTTCAAACAGAAACGATATCAAGAAAACCATTTCCAACATCGCCTCAGCCAACACCGAATTGAACAAAGAACTCATCGATTTCAATAAAGCTTTCAAACTTTATTACGAAAAATAGAAAAAATTGATTTCAATCCGTTTTCGTCTAAAATAACGTGTTTTTTTCGTAATTTTTACTTTGGAGGTTTGTTATGAAGAAGTTTTTGGCAACAATGATTTTTGTATTCGGCGTATTTGCACTCGTTTCCTGCGGCGGCAGCGACGGCTCGACCCACTGCGAAGACGGCGGTGACAGCTCCTGCAACTACACAGTTTGTGCAACGGAAGGCGGCAGCGCATGGTATGAATACGAAGGCAAAAAGTACAACTGCAAAGGCAGCGGATCAACTATTGACTGCTCTGATGCTGCAATGGAACTTTATCAGGCTTGTGGCAACTAATCTAAATTTTTAATTCTTCCGGATAAAATCATCCAGCTCGTCAACACTGTAATTTTATTACATTTTCTCGACAACATTTTCACGGCGGGAACAAAATTATTGACTTTTTCATCTCTATCCATATACTTTCCGCGTTTTTTTTGACCCTTGTTATTGGAGGATTTAGGGTATGCTTGATAAAGAAAAAAAATCAGCTGTTATCGCTCAGTTCGCAACAAAAGAAGGCGACACAGGTTCGCCTGAGGTTCAGGTTGCGATTTTAACCGCAAGAATCAATGAACTTACTGAACATTTTAAAACACACCAGAAAGACAATCACTCAAGACTCGGACTTCTCAAGATGGTTGGCAGAAGACAGAAACTTCTCAACTACATCAAGGGGAACAGTTTTGACAGATATACGGCACTTATTAAAGAACTTGGTCTGCGTAAGTAATCGACATTTTTCTTTCGCGTTTCCAGTTTTTTTCAATTCACAATCTAATTTTTAAAGAGGCAAAATGAATCCGGTAAAAGAATCTATAGTTTTTAACGGCAAAGATTTATCACTCACGACAGGCCGCTATGCGAAACAGGCTGACGGCGCGATATGGTGCAACTACGGCGGAACAGTTGTTCTTGCGACAGTCGTCGCGGCAAAAGGAGATCCGGTCGCTGACAGCGATTTCTTTCCGCTTACAGTTGACTACACCGAAAAATTCTACGCTGCGGGCAGATTTCCCGGCGGATTCCTGAAAAGAGAATCACAGCCCAGCACGCAGGAAAAACTTACTTCACGTCTTATCGACAGACCGCTCAGACCGATGTTTGCAGACTGGTTCACCAACGAGACGCAGATCCTCGTAAACCTTCTCAGCTTCGACCCGAACTGCGATCCGAGAGTAATGTCGATCACGGCTGCTTCGGCTGCCCTCATGATCTCCGACATTCCTTTCAACGGTCCGGTCGCAGGATGCAGAGTTGTCAGAAAGAACGGCGAATTCATGATAAATCCGGCCGTCAGCGATGATGAAGACTACGACATCGACATCACTGTCGCAGGAAATTACGACTCGATCGTCATGGTCGAAGGTGAATCGAAGGAAGTAAGCGAAGAAGATATGACCCGCGCGATAGAACTCGGTCATCAGGCAATTCAGCCGCTTCTTGAAATGCAGGACAAACTTGCAAAACAGATCAATCCGACCAAAAGAGCTGAAGTTGCAAGAGTAAAAGACGAAAATCTTGAAAAATTCGTCCATGAAAACTGCGAAGAAATCGTTAAGGAAGCTCTTTCGACGACCGAAAAGCTCAAAAGATACGCACTTCTCGACGAAGCAAAGGCTGAACTTGTCGAAAGAGTAACCAAAAAAATCGAAGAAGGTGCGGACTTCATGAACATTGACGAGCCTCAGACCGTCATCACCCGCGCGAAAACTTTCTTCGATGATTACCTCAAATATGCGATGAGACATCAGATCATCACCGAAAACAGAAGGATCGACGGCCGAGACCTCACTTCGATCAGACCGATCACTATAGATCTCGGTGTTCTTCCGATGACTCACGGTTCCGCTGTTTTCACACGCGGCGAAACCCAGTCGCTCGGCGTTCTCACTCTCGGGATCGGCAAAGACGAGCAGAAAGTCGACACCGTTACCGAAGGTTCGAGCAAACGCTTCATGCTCCACTACAATTTCCCGCCTTTCTCGGTCGGCGAAGTTGCAAGACTTAAATCTCCGGGAAGACGTGAACTCGGCCACGGAAACCTTGCAGAAAGAGCGCTTTCCGCAATAATCCCGCCGAAAGAAGAGTTCCCATACACCGTCAGACTCGTTTCCGAAATCATGGAATCGAACGGTTCTTCGTCTCAGGCGACTGTCTGCTCGGGTTCGCTCGCACTTATGGATGCAGGTGTTCCGGTTAAAAAGCATGTTGCCGGAATCGCAATGGGACTTATTCAGGACGGAGACGATTTCTACATTCTTTCCGATATTCTTGGTGACGAAGACCACCTCGGCGACATGGATTTCAAAGTCGCAGGTTCAAAAGACGGTATCACGGCGATCCAGATGGATATAAAAATCAAAGGTCTGCCGAAAGAAGTTATGGAGCGCGCTATGCTTCAGGCGAAAGTCGGAAGAATGCACATCATCGGTGAAATGGAAAAGGCGATCGCAGCTCCGAGACCGGAACTCAGCCCGAATGCTCCGAAACTCTGCCAGATGAAGATTGATGTCGACAAGATCAAAGACCTCATCGGAACAGGCGGCAAAAACATCAAATCGATCGTAGAAGAGACTGGTGCCGATGTCGAAGTCGAGCAGGACGGAACAGTTACGATCGCTGCAAAGAACCAGGAAGTTCTGAATGCTACGATAGCTCTCGTAAAATCGTTCACCGACGATGTCGAACTCGGCAAAGTCTATGAAGGCGAAGTTACAAGAATAGAAGAATACGGTGCATTCGTTGAAATCTGGAGAGGCACGACTGGTCTTCTCCACGTCAGCAGAATTGCCGACGAGAGAGTTGAAAACGTCAACGATTATCTGCATTTAGGCCAGAAAGTAAGAGTTATAGTCACCGAAATCGAGCCGGGCGGCAAATTCAAACTCAGCATGAAACCGGGCGACTTTGACAAAGACTGGACGAAAGAAAGACCTGCAAGACCGCCGAGACCGAGAGACGATTCCAGAAACGGAGAACGCAGAGGCGGAGACCGCGGTGGCAGAGACAACCACAAATAAAATTTCAATAAAATTCAAACTTTCTGACGGCGCGTCGCTTCCCGAATACAAAACAACGGGAGCGGCTGGCGCCGATGTCTGTTCAAACGAATATTGTTCAATAAATCCCGGTAGTTGGAAAATGGTTTCGACCGGACTTTTTCCTGAAATCCCGGAAAATTTCGAGATCCAGGTGAGAAGCCGCAGCGGACTCGCCGCAAAAAACGGCGTTTTCGTTCTCAACTCTCCCGGCACCGTCGACAGCGATTACCGCGGCGAAATCAAAGTGATTTTAGCCAACATGTCGGATAAGGTTTTTGAAATAAAAAAAGGCGACCGCATCGCCCAGCTCGTGGTTTCTCCAGTTCAGCAGGCAGATTTCTCAATAGTTTCAGAGGTTTCCGAAACTCAAAGATCAACCGGCGGATTCGGCAGCACAGGAATAAGATAGCCTAAAATCAGCAAAATACTTGACACGCAAAACGTTTTGAGTATCATACTGCGCGGCAACGAGGTTGCGGGGTAGAGCAGCTGGTAGCTCGTCGGGCTCATAACCCGAAGGTCATTGGTTCAAATCCAATCCCCGCGACCATTTTTTTTTGCCTTCTTTTGACGATTTTCATTAAGTTTCTTGATTTTTGAGCGGAGAACAGAATGAACAAAGAAGAAGTCCTCAGTTATCACAAGAACCCTAAACCGGGAAAACTCGAAGTCGTTCCATCCAAAGTCTGCGCAACTCAGACCGATCTGTCTAAGGCTTACACGCCGGGAGTCGCCCTTCCCTGCCTTGAAATCAAAGCGGAACCCGAAACGGTCTATGATTACACCGGAAAAGGCAATCTCGTAGGCGTAATCAGCGACGGAAGCGCGGTTTTGGGGCTTGGAAATATCGGCGCGCTCGCCGGGAAACCGGTCATGGAGGGAAAAGCGCTTCTTTTCAAGCGTTTCGCCGGAATCGATGCTTTCGATATCGAGATAGACGAGCATGATCCCGACAAATTCGTCGAGATAGTGAAATCGCTCGAACCCACTTTCGGCGGCATAAACCTTGAGGACATCTCGTCTCCAAGATGCTTCGAGATCGAAGAAAAGCTCAAAAAAATCATGAACATACCCGTTTTTCACGACGATCAGCACGGAACTGCCGTCATCTGCGCAGCCGGAGTTCTCAACGGACTTGAAATCGCCGGGAAGAAACCGGAAAACTGCAAAGTTGTCCTCACCGGAGCAGGTGCTGCGGGTGTAGCGATCGCAAAACACCTCATAAACTGCGGTGTAAAGAAGGAAAATGTCTACGCATACGACAAGGACGGCGTTCTTTTTGAAGGCAGGAAAGACGAACTTTCGGAATATCACAAATTTTTATATAGAAACACTGCTGCGAGGTCGCTTTCCGAGCTTTTTGAAGGAGCCGACATCTACATCGGAGTCAGCATCAAAGGGCTTGTCAAAGAGGAAATGCTCAAAAAAATGGCACCGAATCCGGTGATTTTCCCGATGGCGAACCCCGACCCGGAAATCACCTATGAAGAAGTGAAGATTGCCCGTCCCGATGCGATTGTCGGCACTGGAAGAACCGATTTCCCGAACCAGGTCAACAATCTTCTCGGCTTCCCGGCTATTTTCCGCGGCGCGCTTGACGCAAGGGCAAGCCAGATAACCGAAAAAATGAAAATGGCTGCGACTCAGGCACTCATTAAAGTCACAAAAATGCCGGTCCTGCCTGAAGTTCTCAAAGTTTACGGGCTTGATTCTCTCGAATACGGCAGAAACTACATTATCCCGAAGCCTTTCGACCCGAGAGTTCTCGTCGAAGTCGCGTTCGCAGTCGCTTCAACCGCAGTCGAAGAAGGCGTCAACAGAATTGAACTTGATCTCGGGAAATACCGGGAAGAACTGGAAGCACGATTTTTCGCGCCATGTCATCGTGACGACGTAACGCAGAAGGCGCGAAACCGTAACGGCGTGACAAGGTGACGACGTAACGAAAAAGAATCTTGTTTTTCTGCTTTTTTTCCTTAAAATCCATCGTTTTTAGTTGATTGGAGGTGAAAATGACTGACCACTCTTCTTGTGAAAGTTGCACAAGCACTACATGCAGCGCTAAAAAGAAAATGGCAAATGAAAACGACGAGCAGTTTCTCGCAAGGCAGGAAATAAAGAAAAATCTCTGCAAAATCAAGAACAAGATCCTCGTCATGTCAGGCAAAGGCGGCGTCGGCAAAAGTTCCGTTGCGGTAAACATTGCAATGGCTCTCGCAATGGACGGAAAAACCGTCGGACTTCTCGATATCGACCTGCACGGACCCAGCATTCCGACTATGTTCGGCATGAAGGACGGCAAAATCAATGTCAATGAAAACAACAAACTGGTGCCTATAACTTTCGGCGCTCTCAAAATAATGTCGGTCGGTTTTTTCCTTCAGGATTCTGACGACGCGATAATCTGGAGAGGCCCGATAAAACACGGAATGATCCAGCAGTTTTTCAAAGATGTAGAGTGGGGAACGCTTGATTATCTCGTAATCGATTCGCCTCCCGGAACAGGCGACGAGCTTCTTTCGCTGATCAACATAGTTGAAGACCTTACAGGCGCGGTTTTGGTCACGACTCCTCAGGAAGTCGCCGCTGCCGATGTAAGAAAGTCAATCAACTTCTGCGAAAAAGCGAATATAAAAATTCTCGGAATAGTCGAGAACATGAGCGGTTTCATCTGCCCGCACTGCGGAAAGGTCACACAGATTTTCAAAACAGGTGCAGGAACTCAGATCGCCGAAAAATACAACATCAGGCTGCTCGGAAAGATCCCGTTCGATCCGGCTATCGGCGAATCGGGCGACTGCGGACGTCCTTTTGTCTATGCGGCAGACAGCAATCCGGCTGCAAAAGAGTTTGAATCTGTCACAAGACAGATCATGGATATTTGCGAGGTTTAATTTTTTAAGGGAGAATGTCTCATGAAAAAAATCATGAAAATTTTTGTTCTGTTTCTGGCTCTTTTTGTGCTCATTTCCTGCGGTGAAAAAACCGCTTCCAAGGACAGCGCAACCAGTAGCGAGGCCAGTACCGCGGCAAAAAAACGGGACATTCTCAATGTAACTGTCAGCATCCCGCCGCAGGCTTATATCGTCAAGTCCGTCGGCAAGGACAAAGTCAGAGTAAACACGATGATGGAGCCGTCAAGCACGCCTGAAACTTATGAACCGGGCCCGAAAAAGATGGCTGACCTCAAAGATTCCGCACTTTACCTCAAAATCGGAGTCCCCTTCGAAGCAGCTTCTATCGAAAAACTTGCCGCTGACTACAAAAACATCCGTTTTGCCGATATGGCGAAAGGAATAAATTTCCGCAAAATGGAAGGACATTTTCATCCTCATCATCACTGCGACAAAGGTTGTGCCGAAGCATGCGCAGACTGCAAATGCGGATGCAAGGAAAGCAGGGAATGCGGATGCAGGCACGATGAAAAGCTTGAAAAAGAGGAATGCGGCGCAGATGCGTGTTCGCTTCCGGGATTCGACGCTCCGAAAGAAGAAAAACACGAACACAAGGGAATGCACGAAGGCTGCCCTCATCACAAAGAACATCACGGTGACAAAGGCTGCGAAGGCTGTGAAAAGTGCGGATGCGGATGCAAAGACGGCAAGAGATGCGACTGCAAAGAAGGTAAAGGCTGCGCTGACTGCAAATGCGGATGCAAAGAAGAAGGCAAAGAATGCAAGTGCCACGAAGGAAAAGGCTGTCCTAAGTGCGGCGGCAAGGAATGTCCCTGCAAAGGCGACAAAGAGTGCTGCAAAAAACACGGCGGCTGTGACTGCCTTAACGGAAAAGGCTGCTGCGGACATCATCACGGAATGCACGATCCTCACGTTTGGCTCGATCCGATGAACCTTATCGTTATGACCGACAACACCGTTGCTGAACTTTCCGCAGCAGATCCCGCAAATGCGGCATTCTATCGCGAAAACGGTGAAGCACTGAAAGATGAGATCAAAAAAGTGAATGACGAAGTTGCCGCTCAGCTCAAAGAAGTTGAAGGAAAAAGTTTCGTGGTTCACCACCCTGCTTTCGGATACTTTGCCGAAAGATTCGGTCTTAAACAGATCCCGCTTGAAATCGAAGGAAAGGAACCGGGCGCGGTCGATATGGCGAAAGTTGTAGATTTTATAAAGAAAAACAACGCAAAAGCCGTATTTATGCAGGCTCAGATCCCCGATTCAGTCATAAAATCGGTAGCTGAAGAAACGAAAGTCCGCGTTATCACTCTCGATCCTTTGAAAGAAAACGTTCTCGAAAACATTAAAGAGACAGCAAAAGATATAAAAGGAGCTTTGATTGATGAAAAGTAAGAATTTTATTGAGAAAATCCTGTTCATTCTTCTATTTTCGGCACTTGCATCGTTCGTTGCATGCGGCAGCTCGGATGAAGAAGATACGACTGACAGCGGCACCGTTTCTGATGAAGATCCCTCTGATGATGCAGAACCGGCCGGCGATACCGATTCGGAAACATCAGAAGACACTGACGCAACAACTGATGACGCCGATTCGAACGATGATTCGGATGAACCTGCCGGAGATACCGACACTGATACTGATACCGAACCGACTGAGCCGACAGAACCGACAAATCCTGCAGAGCCGACTGAACCTGCCGACGAACCTGATCCGGAATTTGAGCAGAATGCCGAAGGCTGCACGATGATCGAAGTCCCGAAAATAACTATGGGTGGTGCTTACGCCGATGAAATCAACGGTTATTTCAGTCCGTCATTGGGCGACAACGCGATCGATATAATCAAAATCCTTCTTATGGGAGATATCAAAGAGGGAACATACGAGCTCGGAAAGGGTCTTAACGAGACTTACATGAACTGCGAACAGTGCGTAACGGTCTGGGTCGATGCAGAATTAGGAGCTGCAAAAGAGTACTATTTCCAGACTCACGGAACTCTGACTATAACGGAAGTCAAGGACGTTGACGGCATAAACAGAACGGCCGGCAGAATCAAAAATCTTATTCTGCAACAGGCCGAAACAGATGAACACCTGTCCGATTTCACACTTATTCCCGAAGGCAAATGCATTGCTGCCGAAATAGTCGAATGGGATACAACAAACACTCCCAACAATTCCGGCGATTAGCCATAACAGCCTGAAATCATGAGTTTTCTTTTTGCTTTTCTCTTTCTGTTCTCGTTGCAGACACTTGAAGACAACGACAATTTCTATCTGATTTTCGAAAGTTCTGATGAAAACCCGACTTTTTCGTCCTACCGTCTGAACAACCCGGAAAGAATCGTTTTTGAAGCTAACGGAACTTTTCAGGATACCAGTCTGACAGATTTGCCAGGTGTGGTGAAATCGGTCGAAAAAAGCGTTTCCGGCGGAATGACGAGATTCATTTTTTTCGTCGAGCCTGGAGCTCAGTACACTTTTTTCAACCGCAAGGGAACGATTATAATTGCGTTCAGCCGTTCGGTTTTTCTCGATGACGAGAATTTCGACACGATCATTGCGAAATTTGCGGAAAAAAGAGAGACAGAACGTCTCGCTCAGGCTGAAAAAGAGAGAAAAATCGAAGAAGAACGTTTAGCTGAGGAAAACAGGCGGCTTGAAGAAGAAAAACGCTTAGCCGAACTCAAAAAAGCAGAGGAAGAGAAACGGTTAGCCGAAGAAAAGCGTATTGCTGATGCAAAACGAGCTGCCGAGCTCAAAAAAGCAGAGGAAGAAAAGCGGTTAGCCGAGGAAAAACGGATCGCGGAACTCAAAAAAGCTGAAGAAGAGAAGCAGCGGCTTGCAGCGGAAAGAGAAGCAGAACTGGTCAGATCTCTTATGAACGAACTTCTCGAAGAAGAGAAACGTGCTGCCGAGCTTAAAAAAGCTGAAGAAGAAAAACGGATTGCCGAAGAGAAGCGCTTAGCCGAAGAAAAACGTTTAGCTGAGGAAAAAAGACTCGCGGAACTTAAGAAAGCAGAGGAAGAAAAGCGGCTTGCCGAAGAGAAGCGTATAGCCGAGGAAAAGCGGATCGCGGAACTCAAAAAAGCTGAAGAAGAAAAACGGATTGCTGAAGAGAAGCGCTTGGCTGAAGAAAAGCGGATCGCGGAACTCAAAAAAGCTGAAGAAGAAAGGCGGATTGCAGAAGAGAAGCGTATAGCCGAGGAAAAACGCTTAGCTGAACTCAAACAAGCTGAAGAAGAAAAAAGAATTGCTGAAGAAAAGCGTATAGCTGAGGAAAAACAGCTTGCAGAAAGAAAGAAAGCTGTCAAATCAGAAGACGGCGAAATACGCCAGCTTAAAGTGGTCAAAGCGGAAAAAGAGCCGACTTTGAGCGAAAAACTGCCAGATCTTCCAGTTACGAAACTTGCAAAGAAAGGAAAGCTGAAAAATATTTTCTTCAGGAAATTCCCCGAATTCAGCCGGATAACGATGGAGCTTGACGGCGAAGTGGACTACCAGTTCAGGGAAATAAGCGGCGGATTTGTCATCGATGTCCATAATTTTGACAAAATTCCTCAATATTTACTGAATATTATCGACACACGTGCTTTCAAGGCCGAAGTCACCTACATCTATCCGAAAAAAGTGAATGGTATTTTGAAAATCTACATAAAAACCGATCCAGGAATGGCCGTCAGAAAGAGCAAAGACGGCAAATATGTCAACTTTGACTTTTTCAAGCCGACGATCGAATAAAAAAATAACCTTTCTCACCTTTTTATCGCCCAAATTCTTTGCACTTTTTTCATAAATCCTTAAAATATTGCGATTTTGAGATTAACTCTCGATTTTATAAATATTTTGGAGGAGAAAAAAATGGCAGTTCAGAAAGGCGACAAAGTGGCAATCCACTACATCGGACGCTTGAAAGACGGAAAGGAGTTCGACAATTCCTACGAAAACGGCGAACCGATAAAATTCGAAGTCGGCGGCGGAATGGTAATTCCCGGCTTTGAAAACGGCGTTATCGGAATGGAGATCGGCGACAAAAAAACTATCGTAATCCCGCCGGAACAGGCTTACGGCGAAAGGATGGAAGAGTATGTTTTCGATGTCAGCAAATCAGAATTTCCGAAAGATGCCGACATTCATGAAGGTGCCATTTTCCAGATGCAGAGCGATCAGGGCGAAATAATCCCTGTAGTCGTTTCAAAAATCGATGGTGACACGGTTTATCTCGATGCCAACCATCCGCTTGCAGGAAAAGAACTTACGTTCGAAATGGAACTTGTTGCGACAGGCGTTGAAATCCCTCATCATCACTGCGGATGCGGATGCGAAGAGTGCGGAGACGACTGCGACTGCGACGACCACGATTGCGGCGATCACGACTGCGATTGCGGCTGCGGACATCATCACTAACTTTTAACTGTTTGATTATAGGAGACTTTTTATGAATGCTGCTTCTATTCTTGCTGTTGCACTTTTAGTTGCCGGTGTCGTTGCTGCCGGTGTAATTGTCTGGAAATACGTCAAAGATCTGCACGAATCGCCGCGCGACATGTGGATCCTTTTCGGATACATGGTAATTCAGTACATCGCCTATGCTGCGATGAACCCGGTCCTTACACTCTGGCTTTCGGCTGACTGCGGTCTGAGTGACCAGATGGCGGGAAACGTAATTATGATATGGTCGATCCTTCTTTCATGCATCGGCATGGTCGCAGGTGCTCTCGTTGACACGATCGGCGTCAGAAAGGTAATGTTTTTGAGCGTTATTTTCCTTTTCCTTTCGCGTCTGGCGATGACTTTCATTACCAATCCTGTGATCGTTTTCATCATCGGTTTCATCCCGTTCGCACTTGGTTTCGCACTTGTTTCGCCCGTTATTTCGGTTTCGATCAAAAGATACACGACTAAAGAAGGTGCGGCTCTCGGATTCGGCCTTTTCTACGTCATCATGAACGCTGCGTACGCTGTCGGCGGCTGGCTTATCGACTTTGTCAGAGACACTTTCGCAGAGAGAGATGCAGCAGGCAAAATCATCAATGAAAATGCCGGCATAGACCTCGCAGGGATTCATCTTTCGAGTTATCAGATGCTCTTCCTCATCGCTGTCGGACTTACGATAGTAGGTGCGCTTGTAATCATGTTCATCCGTGACGGTATCGAAGTTGTCGAAGAAACTGACGAAACTACCGGAAAAACCACTTCGAAAATCGTCAAAAAACCGGTCGAACAGCACGGAAGCGGCCTTCAGGCTGTCAAAGGTGCAGCAGTTTCAATGGGTAAAAAGATAGGCGGAGCCGTAAAAGAAAACTACTTCTGGATCTTCATCGGCATCCTTACGATCACCCTCTTCGTCCGTTTCGTATTCTTCCACCTTCATTACACTTTCCCGAAATACGGAATCAGAGTTTTGGGCGAAGGTGCGAAAATCGGCTCGATCTACGGCGTTCTCAATCCGGTTCTCATTATTTACCTCACCCCGCTCGTTGCAGCTTTCACGAGAAAGACGAAATCTTACAAAATGCTCGTCATCGGATCGCTCGTTTCGGCTGCAAGCTGCTTTATCGCAGTTCTTCCGGGCACTATGTTCTCTTTCCTCAATGACTCAGTTCTGAGCGAGATCATCTTTATCAAATGGCTCGGAATTGCAAAAGATATGAACGGACTTCAGGAGTTCTTCGCACAGAATCCGCTTTCGATGCAGTACTGGTCGCTGATTTTCTTCTTCATCATCTTCACGATCGGCGAATCGATCTGGTCACCGAGACTCATGCAGTTCACGGCTGAAATCGCTCCGAAAGGAAAAGAAGGAACCTACATTTCTCTTTCAGTCCTTCCTTTCTTCTTCGCGAAATTCTTCGTTGCTCCGCTTTCAGGCTGGCTCGTAAGTTCCTACGTTCCGCTTGACGAAGCAGGCAAAATCGCTTCGAGTTATCCGAACCATCACATGGTATGGGTAATAATCGGCGGCATGGCACTTATCACCCCGATAGGACTTTTAGTTTTGAGACCTTTCTTCAAAAAACACATAAAAGAAGCGTAAATGAACAGGATAGTCCTTGTCATAGACGACGAAGAGTCGATACTCCAGTCAATGAAATTCCTGCTCGGCAATTCGGGCTATACCGTGATGACTGCTGCCGATGCAACTGCCGGACTCAAAATAATCAAAGAACTGGAGCACGAACTTTCTGTTATAGTTACCGACCTTTTTCTTCCCGGCGGCTTTGACGGTTTCGAAATAATCAAAGCGGTGAAAGATCTGGAGACGCAGATCCCGATAATCATGATAACCGCTTTCGGCAACGTAGAAACCGCCGTCAGGGCGATGCAGAACGGCGCATACACTTTTCTCACAAAGCCGATCGACATGAAAGTTCTGCTCGAACAGATGAACAAAGCTATAGAAGTCGGCAATCTTATGAAAGAAAATGTTCGTCTGAAAAAGGAAAACCTCGATATTTCGGCAGACAAATATCGGATAGTTTACCAGAGCGAAGCTATGGAAAAGCTGCTTAAAAACGCTTCCGAAATCGCAAAAACCGATGAGACTGTACTCATCACAGGCGAGAGCGGAACCGGAAAAGAGCTTGTCGCCCACCACATTCTGCGCGAAAGCAGACGTGTCGGGGCACCGTTCCTTCCTTTCAATGCCGCGGCGGTAACCGAATCACTGATGGAATCGGAGCTTTTCGGCTATAAAAAAGGGGCTTTCACCGGTGCTGACAAAAATTCTCCGGGGCTTGTCGGAGCTGCGGAAGGGGGAACGCTTTTCATAGATGAAATCGGCGATATGCCGCTTTCTCTGCAGACAAAACTGCTCCGTTTCCTTGAATCAAGGGAGTATCTTCCGGTCGGAAGTCCGACTCCGCTCCACGCGAATGTCAGGATAATCGCCGCGACAAACAAAAATCTCGAAAAAGAGGCCGAAAAAGGGAATTTCAGAAAAGATCTCTACTACAGATTGAGCACTTTCATACTGAACATTCCGCCTTTGAGAGAGCGCAAGGAGGATATTCCTCTTCTTGTAAAGCATTTTGTCGAGAAAGCCTCTCTCGACTTCGCTAAAGAGGTAGTTTACCCTGATCATGAAATGATAAAGGCTCTTGTCAAACAGCCGTGGGAAGGCAACATCCGCGAACTCAAAAGTTTCGTGAACCGTTTCGTTCTGACAGGGGCCGGAGTTCCGGCAGGAGAAAGCGGAAATTCCGGAACGCAGTCTGAACACGGCAGCGCACCGCTTCTTTCGTTCCGTGTCGGAGAAAAAAAGCTTGACGAAATCGAAAAAGAAATGATTGACGCGACACTGAAATTTACCGACGGAGACAAACATTATGCCGCTAAACTCCTCGGGCTTTCAGAGCGGACACTCTACCGCAAACTAAAAGGTGACGAGTTTTAATCTTCGGGAGCGGTTTTGAAAAAAACAGGGATTTTTATTGCCGCAATTCTTTTTCTGATTTTTTTCGTCTGGGCCTCCTGCGGCAGTTCAAGAGAACTTTTTCTGTTTTACATACCGAATATCTTTGCGATTTTCATCATTTCGCTCGCTTTTCTGGCACTATCTTCCTTCGACACGAAAATATCTAATATTATCATATGGTTAGAAAAGAACGCCTTTATAGTTTTTCCCGTTTTCGCATTTGTTTTCTCTCTCTTGTTCTCAATTTTCGTCTTCTCCGCCCTCCCTCATGCTCCCGATGAAATCAACTATAAATATCTGGCTGAAGCGATCCTTGGCGGCAGGATAACGAGCGATCTTCACCCGCATTACGAATTTTTTCACGTTTTATACACAAATCCAACGATTTCGGGCACTTATTCCATATACCAAATTGGTTACTCTGTTTTTTTAGCGCCTTTTGTTTTTTTTAAAGTGCCTTTTCTTTGTAATCCGCTTCTGAATGCCGCATCGGTATTTTTAACCGGCCGGATCACACAAGAGTTTTACGGAAAAAAAGCAGCTTTTCTTTCAATGATGTTCGCATCTTTCTCACTTTTCATAATGCTTCTGGGCGGCACTTTGATGGCTCATTCATTCTGCGCAGCATGCACTCTCGCAGCTTTCTATTCCGCACTGCTTTCAATAAAAAACAGCGGTGGAAAAAGGATACTTTTCTCTCTGATCTCGGCCCTATTCATTTCATTCCTGATGTTTATAAGGCCCCAGAATGCTTTGTTCGTTCTTTTGTTCATCGTCATCTATCTATTTGTTTTTACTGATAAAAAGTCTTTTTTCAAAACCATTTCAGTTATGGGCTGCCTGATTTCTGCGTTTCTGATCCTATTTGTTTACTCGAACTATACGATAAGCGGGAAAATCACTGAATTCAAGCACGAAAAATACTGGAATATCGCAGAACCCGTTGACAACTGCATGGGACTCGGGCTCGGAAAAGGATGCAAATTCGGCACCTATTACGAAATGCCGGACGAAGGTCTCACGGTTCCTCTTGCGGCAAAAATCACAGCCGAAAGGCTCCGCTATTTTGTGCCGGTTTTTCTGTTCAATCCCCTGTTTTTTATATTTCTCCTGATTTGTTTCCTCTCCTTGAAAAAGAGAGAAGATTTAAAAAAAGGCCTGATACTACTGGCTGGTTTCATGATTCCGTTCACGGCTTACTTCTTTTATTACTATCTGGATACCGGCTACGGCGCAAGATATTATTACGAATGCTCGTTTTTTCTGTTTCCGCTAATCGCCAGAGGCGTTCTGGTTTCATACGAGATTTCGGAAAGTTTTTTTGCAAAACCGCTTTTCAGGCGCGGCATCATCGTCTCTGCGTTTCTTCTGTCATCTTTTATTTTTCAGAATGTTTTTTCGCTGCCGGCAATGCTTTCATTTTATTCAAAAGGTTCATGGACAGCCGATTCGCTGCTCAAACAGGCTTTGAAAGAGAAAAATATTGAAGAAGGAGTCGTCTTTATCGCTCCCGATTTTTTCTACGCAAACGGGGCATCGCTTATGAATCTCCATAAAATCGATGAAAACAAACTGATCTTCGCCCTTGATTTAGGTTTCAAATCTAACCAGAATCTTATGGATTACTACAAAAACAAAAAATTTTATTCAGTAATTTTCAATATAAACGAAAATAAACTTCCTATAGTAAACGAGATAACAAAAGATCCTCAGATAACAGAAATCACAGCCGAAGCAGAACACAAAAGTTCTCCTCTCGACGGAGCTCCTGACTACTGCAACAAATTTCCGCAATATCCTGATTTTGTTAACAAATATGCAGGTTTTACATTGCCTGAAGAAATGACTTCGGGACGGGTTTTCTTCTTCTGCCGTTTTACAGAAGGAGAGCAGTTCTACACTTTCGGGCAGAATTTTGAAAAAAGCGGGACTTACAAAGTCAGGATCACTTTCGCGGCGACTCCGGAAAGCGGAAAATTTTATCTTGAAACCGGCGGATACAGTAAAAAACTCGATTTTTATTCACAAGAGAGGCATCTTGAGAGTACGGATTTCGATGTTGTTTTCAAAAAAGGGATGAATTTCATAAAAATTTCACCCGATTTTGAAGGAAAAACTGAATATTTCATTATTGACAAATTTGAATTTTTCCCAGTGGAACAGTTTGGGGCAGCAAATGAATAAAATCTCCAAGTCTCTGATTTCAATAGCAATTATTTTGATTTTTTTCTTCTGGGCAACATTCGGGAACATATTTCTTCCGCTCACGGTCTTTTTCCCGACATTCCACATCTTCTTCATTCTATTCATTGTTATATTCGCTTTTCTTTTCAAAAAATATGATCTTTCGGACATAAACCTGAATTTCGGAAAATCGCCGTTTTTCATTCTTCCTGCAGCAGCTTTTGTGATCTCTCTCGTTATTGCATTTCTGTTTTTCCAGGGTATCCCCCACATTCAGGACAGCGTGAACTATCTTGTCATGGCAGAAAATTTCGCGGCAGGAAGACTTCACAGCAAGATGCCTGAGCACTACGAATTTTTCCAGTATGCATACATGATCCCTGACGGAGAAAAGCTCTATTCGGTCTTTCTTCCCGGATTTTCGTTCCTTCTCGTCCCTTTCGTCATTCTGGGGATCCCGGCCATTGTCAATCCGCTTCTGACCGCACTCAATGTTTTTCTTACCGGAAAAATCGCGGAAAAACTTTTTGACAGGAAAATCGCCGTTATTTCTATGTTTTTCATGCTTTTTTCGGTCTTTTTCATAGTTATGGGCGGAACATGGATGGCTCATTCATTCTGTATGACGCTTACCCTTTCCGCAATTTTGTCTTATCTCTGCATGATCGGGGAAAAATCAGTCAAGTATCCGGCAATATTGGGGATTTCATTAGGATGGCTTGCGTGGACAAGGCCGCAGAACACCCTTTTTACAGGACTTCCGCTGATTATGCACTACGCCTATGTCGTCCTTAAGAAACGTGATCCGCGAATTTTTGCAGATGCTCTGAAAAAAGGCATCATATCACTGCTCTTTTTCGCACCGTTCCTCGCTTCCCTTCTTTACTACAACACGATCTACACCGGAGATCCACTGATTTTCAAGCAGGATCTCTTTTTCAACTACAGCGAACCGCGCAGTTTCTGCCACAGATTCGGTCTCGGAACAGGCTGTCCGCGTTCCAACTGGATAGAGCTGCCGCTGGAAGGATTGACTGTTTCACATGCGTTTCTTGTTTCATACCGCAGGCTTTCATCGCTCATAATGAACCTTTTCCTGCATCCGCTGACATTGATCCTCCTGCCTTTTGCCTTTATTTTTGCCAAAAACAGGAAAGATTTCGGCGACTTGCTCTTTTTGTTCTCCATATTTTTCGTAAATCTCGCAGGATATTTCTTCTTCTATTTCGACGGGAATGTCTTCGGGCCGCGTTATCTCTACGAAACATCGTTCCTGCTGCTTATAATCATGGCATACTCGTCAAACATGATACTTGAAGGCGGATTTCTCAGGGCCAAAGCTGACAAGATCTTAAAAACATTAGTGTTTTCTCTGCTTTCCGCCGGCGTTTTATATCAGACGCTCTATATTCTTCCCGCTCTGAAAAGCAGTTATGAGAAAAGTTTCTGGAACATCAGTGCAGATCTCAAAAAAACTCTCGATGCCAAAGGGATCACAGAAGGAGTCGTTTTTATCGCTCCGACAACGATGTACGGATCGGGTTACGCTCTGATGGATTTCACCCGTTTTGAAAACAACAAAATCATCTATGTCCGCGATCTTGGCGAAAAGCAGAACAGCCGGATAATGTTTGAATATCCCGGCAAAAAATATTACTGGGCACCTTTCGAAAAAATGGAGCACAACACAAAACCGCCCGAGATCACTGAAATTTTCGCACCGGTCGATACAGGAGAGATCCATGTCGAACTGGAAAGCAAATTCTATCCGCTGACGGGAAGTCCCGATTACTGCAACACATTTCCGGAAAGGTCCTATCTTGATGTATATTTAGGGATGACGCCTCCTTACGAATATCTTGCACCGTATCAGTTCACGATGTTCTGCAGATTTGTAACTACCGAACAATATTACGATTTCAAACAGAAAGTGAACAAAAGCGGAGACTACGTGCTCCATGTGAACGGTCTTCAGGGAAAGGAGATGGGAAATTTCGATATTCTGATCGACGGCACCAAGGCTGCTGAACTCAATTTTCACAACCCCGCAAAAAAGATGACCGATATTTCGTTCAGCGTACACCTTGAAAGGGGAATGCACGATTTCAGGATAGTTCCCCGCGAACTTGTCAGCCAGTACAACAGCTTTATGATCGATTCAATAGATTTCGTTCCGACGAAACTCGAGTGACGCTTTTGTCCGAAACGGCTGAACATTATACACATCAACCTCTGTTCAGTTTTCTTGTATCACTATGCTCCGTTTGGTCTCCGTTCGTTAAATCAATTACCTGCGGTCTGTGCATTCTTTCTTCAAGGAATTTCTTGATGTAAAGTAGATCTTCTTTTTTTCCTTTGAGGTAGATTTCCGGACAAGTTTCTTTATATCTCGCTTTTATATCTGCCGTAACGGTATGTCTGATATAAAGATGATCATCAAATGCAAGGCGTTTCATTGAAACTGCCTCAATATCATTGATCATTATTTCCGGCTGAAACACTTCCGATCCTGTAGCAATTACAATAGATTTTTCATACAACATCACACTAGCATGGGTTCTGTAAAAACTATTTGTCGCCAGCAATGTTGCTTGAACTTTGTCTATTCCATCAATCAGATCGCAATCGAACTCAGCAATCGGCTTGTTCTTTAAAAAAGAATTTCTGATTTTTTCTTTTTTTTCTTCATCTTTACTTGCAATGAAAAACACCATAATAAAAAGAATTAATGATCCTAAAAAATAAGCGGCGATTTCAAACATATTCGCCTCCTATTCAAAATACGGATCTACATTTGTTTGCGGGAATCCAGCCTGCTGGAACTTCTCATATCTTGTAGCATCATACCCATATTCCGCTCCAGGAACAAACGGATTGCGGTAAATCATGGGCTTACCAGAACCGTTATTGCCATCAAACAAGATAGTTTTCAACGGGTCTTTGTTCACATAATATGGATTTTTGTAAATCATTATGGCTCCGTTCGGTCCTGTGCTGGTATCAATGAAAACAGGCGGTTGTTCACTTTCCCCACGCTTCAGCATTTTCGCCAAAATGTTATTCATTAACCCTCATTTCCCTTAATTCATTTCACACACTTACAAATCCCAGTTTAATCATCCCGACCAGAACAAATGCAAATAACAGGTATAGACCGAAAGCAATAAAAATATGGACAACTGCTTTTTTAGCGATTTCCCATCTACATTCTTCCAGCTCATCCACAAACAATGTCGGAACAAAAAAGATTTCAACAACAAAAAAGAATATCCAGACAGCAACACACTCTATAAGAAATAACAGAAATGGAAAAAGAACAGCCAAAGTCCTGATAATTCTTAAATATATTTTAAAATAACAGTCTTTATCAATTCTCATCACCGTGTCCCCGCTGCCGGAATAATAAAAAGCAGTGAAATTACTAACAAAGCTATGTGAAAGCTTATGAACAAATAGAAGTCCAATATAAATCTTTTAAGATTCTCGACAAAAAATGACATCACAAACAAAATTATAAAGCATCCCACTAAAATAAGCTGTGAAAAAAACATCAATTTTAGATAGTTGTCTTTTATTGCAAGATAATAGGATGAATTACTTGCCATCACTGCATTCAACCATATTAGCGCAAATGAAAACAGATAAACTATTTCCCCCAAAATATAAAAAGGGCAAGCTATCCATTTCTTTATTGTTTTTATTCCCATGGGTCAACCTCCGGCTGGATAAATCCTTTCACAAGCGAACACAAAATTTTACAAAAGCAGTGTTTCAAATCAAGCATTTCAATCTATTGAAACATGTCTTAAAACATTATCACATTTATAATTAATTTATATTGACAATACATTTGTAATAGATATTTTCAGAATGAAATTTTGTTAAGAGGTTTTAAACATGGAAAATGAAATAGTGATTCACAACGAGCAGGATTTGAAGTCAAAAATTTACACGATACGCGGTCTTCGCGTGATGCTTGACTTCGATCTGGCTGAAATTTACGGTTACTCAACCAAGCGTTTTAATGAACAAGTAAAGAATAATATTGAGAAATTTGACAATGATTTCATGTTTCAGCTTAATGAATTCGAATATTCATTTTTGAGGTCGAAATTTTCGACCTCAAAAACTGAGACAAGAGGCGGCCGACAATATTTTCCTTACGCTTTCACAGAACAGGGAATTTACATGCTGATGACCGTTCTTCGCGGCGATATGGCCGTTCAACAAAGCAAAATGCTGATCCGGCTTTTCAAAGGAATGAAAGATTTTATTATCGAGCGTGAACATCTTATCGGATATGATGAAGTCGCCAAACTCGCGATTCAGACTTCGCAGAACACAAAAGATATTGCATTACTAAAAGAAAATATGGCAACCAAAGCAGATGTCGCGCACATTATTGAAGATTTCACTAATCCGGAAATGAAAAAAGATTTTTTGTTTCTGAACGGCAAATCCGTTGAGGCTGATCTCGCATATCAGGAAATTTACGCCAAGGCGAAAGAGACTATTTTCGTGATTGACAACTACATTGACTTGAAAACGCTTGTTCTGCTTAAATCGGCGCGAAAAAATGTTAAGATCACGATATTCACCGACAACAAAGGCAAGGGGCTGCATCAAAAAGAGTTCGATGATTTTTCCAAGGAATATCCGAATATTGCTCTTACTTTAAAAACGGCGAACGGGATCTTTCATGACAGATACATCATCCTTGATTTCGGCACGAACAACGAAACTATTTATCACTGCGGAGCCTCATCCAAAGATGCAGGAAAGAAAGTCAGTTCGGTCATGACTATTGCCGATAATGAGGCTTACAAGCCGTTAATTGAAAATCTACTGAAAAATCATGATGTTGTGTTGTAAATTCTTATTGCTCCGTTTGGTCTCCGCCCGTCAAATCAATTACTTGCGGTCTGTGCATTCTTTCTTCAAGGAATTTCTTAATATAAAGTAAATCTTCTTTTTTTCCTTCCATGTACAAATTAGATGACTCTTTTGCTTTTCTATTGTAGTTGATAAGCAAAAAATCTGTTTTGAAGATGTTTTTCATTCTGGCAAAATTTATATCTCTAATTTCTATTTCATCAGGGATAGATTCTCCAAAACCAGCCACAAAACCGGTTGTAAATGCAATATGATCTTCAAACAATAAAACATTGTATGTGGCTGGAGCGTATTTTGATAAAAAACTCAGTTTTATATCTGCATCACTGTAAGCGATCATGATAAAACATTCAAATTCTCGGATGCACTGTTTTCCTGCCAAAGCCTTGTTTCTATCCTTATCCCTTTTTCGGGCACTCATAATCTCGCCAATAACTACAAAAATGATTAAAATCGAAAAAAATATTAACTCAATGGTTTTTGACATAGATACCTCCTGTTCAAGAGATCTGATAAATGTCTTTAACCCTTATTCCGTGCACATTTGGTAGCCATTACTCCACGCTCCGTTTTTCAAAAGCATTTCAATCAATTCCGGTCGTTTTTCTTCTCTCGCGACACTCAAAGGCGTGTTCCCGTCGCAGTCTTTGTAATTGACATCGGCGCCCTTTGAAATCAGGTAAGATACAATATCAGTGTTCCCTTTACTTGCCGCCGTTATAAGCGGTGTTTCTCCGTTTTCACCGATAAAAAATTCATAGCTTTCCGCCTTACGGATACCTCCTTTGAACATTTCATCAATTTTTTTACGATTATTTGCGAGTCTCCGAAATGTGAATTTGTCATATTTTTCGTTCACCAAATCGAAATCTGCAGTAATCTGAAAAAGTGCATACAGAAAAGAGGCCTCTTTCTCCGATTTTGAATATTTCATATTTGTGATCGGATCCAATTCTCTCAGAGTTTTAAGATACTTATGATCGGTTTTTTCTATTACCTCCAGAACTTTGTCAAAATCCGTCACATCTTTTTCATACACAAAAAGCATATTGAAGCAACCGGGGTTTTCATCCGGTTCGAACCCTGCTTCTTCAATTAAATATTTGACAGCTTTAAGATGTCCTTTAGCCGCCGCAGCGTCAAGCGGAGATACAAAAACTATAAAATTTGAATCTTTCTCAACTGTTACATAGCCATCTTTTCTGACATCAGCTCCGTTTTTGGCCAGGAAATCAAGAATCTCGACATTCCCGCTGTATGCAGCCCACATTATCGGTGTCGCACCGGTTTCATCAGTAAAATTGACGTTTTCGGATGTGACAACCTTCTTAACTTTTCCGAAATCGTCGGCCTTTACGGCTTCTATCAGACGGTTTCCGGAGTATGTTTCCAGATCCAGCGATAAAAACGGCAGAAAAAGCAAAGCAAAAAAGAGAAAAAGCGCAATGTATGCAACATACTTATACTTCAAAAGCAGCTTCTCCTGCACAACAAGCCCGAAAAGACCGCAAACAGTCCAAAGGACAAAGTAAGCCAAGTCTTCGTATTGCGGAAATGAGTGTGAAACAAAAAATGTGCCGAAATAAGGTAGTGCGATCCCTGCTAAAATACATGATCCAAGCCACAGATATCTTTTCGAACTTCTTTCAATTACACTTTGTTGCCACCCGGCTATAATAAATCCAGCAAAGAAAAGAACAGCGCAGGTAGCGATGTTCAAATAATCGTAAAGTAAAGTTTCATCAAACAGTCCCAGAAAAGATAAAAGTGAAAATACAGCTATATGAAAAAGTACGAAAAAAGATGTGAAAAGAATGTTTCGGAGAGAATATTTAAAAAGTTTCAGCATATCAAACTCCTAATACCAGTACGGGTCTACATTCGTTTGTGGGAATCCGGATTGCTGCCACTTCTCATAAGTAGTTGAATCATATCCATATTCAGCTCCAGATGCGAAAGGATTCCTGACAAAGCCTTTTGTACCGTCAGCATTGCGTCTATTCCAAAATATTTCTTTCAGCGGGTCTTTGCCTCTGTAATAAGGATTGAAAATAAAGACTTTTCGTCCATCATCGTCATATTTTATGACGGGGCCTTCTTCTTCCATCATTCCCGCTCCAATATATTCCCATCATCTTTTCCGCTCCAGAAAGCCTTATAATCCTCATTTAGATAATAAATTTTGCCCTGCCATCTCAAAATTCTAATGTTTTTGTGCGCTGTTTTGAATAAATTAAAATGTCCTGCCGGCTCGAGATTTAGTAAAACTTTTTTATTTACTGCATTGATGAGTTCCGTTTTCCAAACATGCTCTGTAAAGGTTTCAACTAAAATATTGTTGTCAAAAATAGAGATCTGATTATATATTTTCTTATCTTGACTTCTCTGCACAATATCAAAAATAACTTTTTGTTTTTTCAAATCATAAACATATTCTCTTTCTTTTTCTCGATAAATCATCAGATTCCCTTTCGGACACCACGCCGTCATGTCACCGCTCCGGATAATTTTGTTGTTTTTGTCATATATTGTTGTTTCTCTGAAGCCGTCTGCCGTGAGTGTTTCTTTTATTGTGGTTCCATCATCGCATTTTCGAATATTTGTTTTAGTCAGTTTTTTTACCTCTTCTTCGGCATCCATTTTTTTCCATCTATCTATCTCATCCCAAACAGAAGGAATTTTGGCTTCTTCTGACTCAGGGAAAAGAGTTTCAATGATTGACGGTTGAAATTTCTGACCCGAATAATCATAAAACAGAAAAAAAGTTTTTCCACGGCAAAGCAAATGATTGGAATATTCACACGGTTTTTCACGTGGAGCCTCTCCTTTGTATTTCTTAAAATAGAAATTCATGGCTTTGAAACCGCTATATTCCCCTGACGAAATATTGAGTGTTTTCCCAGACTTGTCGATAAATGTAACTTTTCCGTCCTTCTCGACACGCGCCGCTCCTTCACTGAATTCAAATGCTGAATCATAAATTGGTTTAACAACAATTCTTCCGCAACCGTCAATAAAACCGACTTTTCCGTTTTCCCTGATCAAAAAACGCTGTTCAGTTTTCTCCTTGTTTTTGTAACACTCTTCAAACTCGGCTTTTGTCATCATGAAATCAGTTTCATTTGTGGTTTCTGCGTGGAGAAAAAGTGGCAGGAATAGAAGTAAGATCAAATATTTCATCATCGGTCTCCTTAATTAAAGTATGGGTCTACATTGGTCTGTACAAAACCTTTTTGTTGCCACTTTTCGTAAGTGGTAGAGTCATAGCCATATTCAGCTCCAGGAGCAAACGGATTCCTGACAAACCCCTTAGTTCCATCAGCATTTTTAGTTTCCCAAAAGATTTCTTTTAAAGGATCTTTACCTCTGTAATAAGGGTTAAAGATAAAGACTTTTCTTCCTTTGTCTTTATATTTTATGACAGGACCTTCTTCACTCATCATTTCAAGAAAATTCTTTTTTTCACGCATTTCAAGGATTTTTTTGATAAATTGATTCGCAAAATATGATTGAGTTCTGTCTTCGGAAGAATCTGGATCTCCAGGATATTGTGCTCCTCCTTTTTTCTTTTTTTTCCTCCTCTGTAACCTTTTTACTTGAAGATAACATTATCCTAACACCTTAATACCCAGCAATTTATAAAATAAAAAAAGTATTATAGACATACAAACCCAAGACAAAAAAAACGCAATGATTATAGATTTTTTTTTGTTTTCCAGTTCTTCTACAAAAAAACTCGCCATAAAAAATATTTCAAAAATTACAAAAACACTTCCTCCGAGTATGTAATTTATAAAACTCCGAGTTCCTACATTTTGTTCTTCAAACAAAGGTATGTTGGGAACAATTAATTGACACATCCAGCATATTGCCAATAAAATCAAATATATTTTGAACAAATTTTTTTTCATCACCTCTCCTTTATGTTTTATTCACTATAAGCAAAAATAGTGAGCGCAAAACATATAAAAAGCAGTCTCAGCAAAAATAAATAGAACATTGTTTTTTTGAATTTTTTTATTTGTGACACAAAAAAACTTAATATTATTCCACTTATGTGAAGTATCAAAAAGAATGGAACGGCTATCAAAAACGAATAAAAACCTATGTCCGATAAGAATCGTATATTTCCCATTTTTGAACCACAGCTATAAGTAAAAAATATTCCCCAAAAAACTGCCAAAAAAGTGATTTCAGTCAAAAAAAGATATGTGTAAAACAGCGGATAGATTTTTATTCGCTCTATTATCTTAGCCATGGGTCTACCTCCGGCTGGATAAATCCTTTTTGTTGAAATTTTTCGTAAGTAGTTGAGTCATAGCCATATTCTGCACCTGAAACGAACGGATTCCTATAAATCATGGGCTTTCCCGAGCCATTATTTCCATCAAACAAGATAGTTTTTAACGGATCTTTGTTCACATAGTAGGGATTTTTGTAAATCATTATAACTCCGTTTGGTCCAGTGCTGGTATCTGTGAAAAATGGAGGCTGTTCTTCTTGAGACAATCTCAATTTATATTTAAGGATATTATTCAGGAATATTATTTGGAATTGGTTTGTAATACTGTCCGGATCATAAGGATATTTTTCATCAAGAGTATCTTTAGCATCACAATTGTCGCCGGAACAAGAATCATCTTTATTTTTATTGGAGTTAATGAGTTTTTTTAATTTTTGCTTAGCTTTTCCAAGCAATTCATTTACAAGTTCACCTAGAGTTTCTTTCGATATTCCATCTGCTTCTTCTGCTGGGTATTGTTTTATACCCTCAACCAAGTCTTCTTTAAACAGCCATTCTTTTGCTGTTTCAGGTAAAACAATGCCCATGTCTCTTTCAAAAATTTCTGCAATTTTCCTAAAAACAACTTGGGCACAATTATTTACAGAAGCACTATAGCCAGGGTTTTCTTCAAAAAAGTAAAGAACAGCATTAAGTATTGTATAATCAAGATCGGCAGGTAAATTCATTAAATAATTTTCTAAATTCTGTTCTTGTTCAGGCGACATTTTTAGTATCATTCCTTCGGCATATCGCCATGTGTTTTTATTTAAATAATTTTCTATACTATCAATGTTTATTCCATCCCCATCCCATGAATAAGAAATATCATCTATTCGAACTGAAACATGTCCTGCGATTGATGATCTGTGTTCATTACTAAAATATGGATCCCAAAATATTACTTCTACCTCCAACCCCGTCGGATCACTCGCTTCAATAACCATTCCGGCGACATAAGCGAAGCCGTTGCCGAGGTTGTTGGTATCTCCCCAGATTCCGATGGGATCCTGATTGATGAAGCGGTGCATGTCGATGTGATAGTAACGGTTTCTCATCCAGTAGAGGTTTGTTTCGGGCTCATAGAGTGAACCGCCCCACAAGAACGGCGAGATTGCAGCCGTGGTTTTCGGTGTGAAATCGGCGTTCAGAACTTCATGTTCTCCGTAGACGCGGTAACGGTAACGCTCGTATATCGTGCCGTTGCCGTCGGATATTGCTATGATATTGCCGCGTTCGTCTTTGTGGAACCAGATTCTCTGAAGGGTCGATTCGTTCGGCGAGCAGTTGCCGTTGCCGTCGTCGCTGCATGAAACGGTGTCCATGATTATGTGGTTATCGGTGCTGTGATCGACATATCTGCGGAGTTCCCATGCTGTTGTGGTGACTGGTGTGTCAGATGTGCGGAGTGTCTTGATTTCCTCGCTGATGATGTCCCAGCCGTCGTAGGCATATTTGTGTGTTCTTTCGAATGTGTCGTTGCCGTCAGCGTAATAAACAGTTTTTTCTGTTCTTCTGTTGAAGGGGTCGTAGCTGTATTCGACGAGATAATCACTGTTTGCAACGCTGGTCAGGCGGTTAAGTTTGTCGTAGGTGTAGACGATTTCGGGCGGAGTGTTGGGATTGCCGTCAAAATCTTCTCCGGTCATGTTGTTGTTTGAATCGTAGCTATATTTGTCCGATGTGTTCCTGATGCCGTCCGCCTTTTCGATCAGGTGCCAGCCGCGTGAATAGCCGTAAGTCATATCGTAAACATCGGCGTTTGCGTTGTTTATCGTGTGATTTGCGAGCTGATTCCAGTTGTTGTAGCTGAAGGTTTCAGTCAGATTCTGTCCTTTTGTGACGGCGGTGAGAACTCCGTCGGCGCGGCTGTATGAAGCGAGTTCAGCGAGATTGCCTGTTGTTCCGTATTCAATCGAATCAAGGTCGTTTCCTGTCGCGGTTTTGCGGAGAGTTTTGCCGTCGGGATAGGTGAACTGATAGGTTTTTGCATCGGTCATCATGCGGGAAACAGTTTTTGTGACATTGTTCGCCGAAACCACTTCGGAATACGGGTTTCCGAAGGAATCGTAATTCAAATTTGTTTTCATTTTGTTTCTAGCGTTACTCTTTCTTTTTCAACCACTCATCTTTAATTTCGACACCGTCGTCGGCGCAGATTTCTTTTAAAGTCCGCCCGTTATTTTTGATTTTTGAATAATCAGCACCGTTTTCCATGAAAATTTTGACAAAATCGACATCTTTAGCTAGGCATGGTTCTAGTAACGGATGCGGGTAAACATCTGTAACAGATTCAATGATATCTTTTTCATTTTGCCATAGCAATGGTAAAAGTTTGGCTATATTCTTTTTAAACTCTGTCTTGTCTTGTTCCTGAAAATATCCGACCATCAGCTGGCTTAATACTGAAACTCTGTCTCCAGTCGGATACTTAACAATATATTTTTGCGCATTATTTTTCAATAGAATTTCTATGACAGAATATTTTTTCTCAATTGCTGCTGACATTAAAGGAAAAATACCATAACAATCCCTGAAATTGATATCGGCACCTCTCGAAATCAAATATGATACAATTTTTTCATCTCCTCGAAAAGAAGCTATAGAAAGGGCTGTGGTGATATTCTCTGCTTTTACAAAACTATAATTATTCAAAGGTGTTACAAACCTGCCAAATAATTTGTCCAATGTTCTTCTATTATTAGCAGCGCGTCTGATTGCATATTCATCCGGAACTTCGTTGACAAAATCTTTACTATATATCAGATCTACTACAATCCATGAAAAGTAATCTGGCAGTATTTCGTCTGCCGCATTAACAAAGTTTTTATACTGTTCATGTTCTTTAAAAAGGTCAAAAATTCTCCCGTGTGAACTTTGGACGAATTTAACAAGTCCTTCCGTTGTTTTCAAATCCTGAGGCAATACCATAAAATAATTCAAACAATCACCTCTTTCATTTGGCGAAACACCTGCTTTGTCTATCAAATATTGAACCATTGAAAGATGTTTTTCTCCTGCGGCAGCTTCCAAAGTATTAGTATAGGTTTTTGGAATATTTTCCGTATTTATGCCGATTATTCCTTTTTTTCTGACATTGGCACCTTTTTTAACCAGAAAATCAAGAATCTCCACGTTCCCATTGTACGCCGCCCACATTGCCGGGGTAGCCCCTGTTTCGTCTGTTTGGTTTACATCCGCGCCATTTTCTATTGCGATTTTTGCTTTTTCTGCTTCGTCGTCTTTTATATAGTCAATAAGAGTTTTTTCATGCCGCACGCTTTTTAATAAAGGCAGGAACGGAGTCAAAACCAGAAGCGAAGAAACAAGAATAAGAATAGTTACCGCATATTTTTTTGCAGGGAATGATTTTTCTCCGACAAGAATTCCGGCAAGTCCGCAAAAACTATATAACATAAGCAGGAGAGCCGCATTAAAATTAAAATTCAACTTGAAAACGGCAAGATTTATCAAGTGTCCGGCTAAAAGAAATGAGAAAAACAATAAATACCTTTTTATATCTTTTATTGGCAGGTTCTGTCTAATCAAGAAAAAGCCTGTAAAAAAATAAATTCCAGACAAGTAAAACGGCTCATATTTTCGAAATTCTTCAGGAGAAAGCTTATTCACATATACCAATGTAGCCAAAAGTATTAGTGCTGCAAATTCGGCAAGGAAAACAATCAAAGTGTTGAGTAAAACAAATTTAATAAGTTTCAGCATGATTATCTCCTTATTCAAAATACGGATCGACATTTGTTTGGGGAAATCCTGACTGCTGAAATTTTTCGTAAGTCGTTGAATCATATCCGTATTCAGCTCCTGGTGCAAAAGGATTTCTGACAAAGCCTTTTGTGCCATCGGCATTCTTAGTATCCAAAAAAATTTCTTTCATTGGATCTTTCCCGTGGTAGTACGGATTGAAAATAAAGACCTTTCTCCCATAATCGTCATATTTGATGACAGGACCTTCTTCCATCATTTCAAAAAAGCTCTTCTTTTCTCTAATTTCAAGGATTTTTTTGATGAACTGATTCGCAAAATAGGTTTGAACACCATCTATTGAATCCGGTTCCGAGGGATAGAACACCAATCTTCCACAGGAAGGACCAGAGCAATTTTCTTCTCCATTCGGAGACTTAAGAACTACTGTTCCATCTTCGAATTCATACTTTTCTTCACCTGTTTGAGGATTGGTATACCTAGTTGACAATAATACATCTCCATTTTTTGTTTCCCAAAAATGTATACCTTTGTCTTTCTCCCATATTTCCCATGTAGTAGTTGGCTCATCATTTTTTAATTCTTGAATCAGTTTATAAATCTCTGCTCCATTTGTTCCCGAATCTACAGGATTATTTGGAGGATCTGTTCGTAGTGATGCCAAATTACCAGTAATTTCAGATTTTATAGTTGCAACTTCTTTTGTGTCTCCTCGTTCTATACTGTATTGATATGTTTTATCCGTGAGAATTTTTTTGAATGGAGAAAGAAGCACTTCTTGCAGCCCTGTCGGATCGCTCGCTTCAATGACCATTCCTGCAACATAGGCGAAGCCGTTGCCGAGGTTATTTGCATCGCCCCAGATTCCTATTGGGTCTTGGTTGATGAAGCGGTGCATATCGATGTGGTAATAACGGTTTCGCATCCAGTAGAGATTGGTTTCTGGTTCATAGAGTGAGCCGCCCCACAAGAACGGCGAGATTGCAGCCGTTGATTTCGGGGTGAAGTCTGCGTTAAGAACTTCGTGTTCGCCGTAGACGCGGTAGCGGTAACGCTCGTAGATTGTGCCGTTGCCGTCTGATATTGCGATGATGTTGCCGCGCTCATCCTTGTGGAACCAGATTCTCTGAAGGGTCGGTTCATTCGGCGAGCAGTTGCCGTTTCCGTCGTCGCTGCATGAAACGGTGTCCATGATTATGTGGTTATCGGTGCCCTGATCGACATATCTGCGCAGCTGCCATGCTGTAGTCGTGGCTGGATTATCCGATGTGCGGAGTGTCTTGATTTCCTCGCTGATGATGTCCCAGCCGTCGTAGGCATATTTGTGTGTTTTTTCGAATGTGTTGTTGTTTTCAGTGTAGTAAACGGTTTTCTCGGTACGCCTGTTGAACGGGTCATAGCTGTATTCGACGAGATAATCGGAGTTCGTGACGCTTGTCAGGCGGTTAAGTTTGTCGTAAGTATAGACGATTTCCGGATTGTTGTCGCCGTCAAAATCTTCTCCGGTCATGTTGTTGTTCGAATCATAGCTGTATTTGACCGTATTGCTGCCGTCTGATTTCTCCGTGAGGCGGTTGAAACCGTCAACTGTCCATGCAAAATTGGTCAGGTTTTCATAACTCGATCGGATGTTGTGGACACCGTCAAGCTGGAAGTCCTCACAGCCGCTTTCAGCCGTGTTGCACTTGAAGACATTGTTTCTGCCCTCTATGCAGGTTGGATCATTTGCGTTGTATGCGCAGTTGTAATCGACTCTTCTCAAGCGGTAATAGGAATCATACTGATAAGCAGTTCTGCGGTTTTCCTCGTTTTCCTGCTTCCCGATGAGGTGAAGCCCTTTGGAATAGGTGTATTCGTAGTCTGCAACGGTCGGCGCGTTCTGTGCCGTGAACTCCTCTGTTCTGCGGCTGACCTTGCGCCAGTTGTTGTAGGTGTAGGAAAGCTCGGCTGCATGATTGTCCTGCGAATCGAAATTCTTGCGGATGCTGCTTAAAACATTGCCTGTGCCGTAGTTATACTGCAGGAGCTTTGTTCCGTCGTATTCAAGAGCTTCCGGGAGTCCGCTGAAAGCTGTTTCAACAATGTTCTTTCCGCTCGGAAGCGTGATAGTTTCGCTCATCACTTTTGTGGTCGGATTCCACGCGATAGCGCTTGAAACCGTGCCGGAATCAAAGGTTTCAGATTTTATGCTGCCGAAGGAATCATAAGTTCTGGTAACTTCCGAAAGCGTGGAAGACGTATTTGTCGGATCAACGCTCTTTGCAGTTTCAAGAAGGTTTCTCATGTTGTAAGTAAAAGTCTGGTAAACATCGTTTGATGTGGTTCCAGTGTATTTCTGTGAAATCCTGCCGAAAGCATCGCGGCCGTAGTTGACTGTCAGAGTGTTGCCGCTCTGCTCGTAAGTTTCGCTGACAAGGTCACGTTTATTGTTGTATGTGTATGTGACTTCCCGCGGCGACTTGCAGTCAGAGTCGTCACTGCCGCAGTATTTTTCTGTTTCTGGAAGATTGTTCACCGTGTATGTGTAGTAGGTTTTTGCACCGTTGTCATCGGCCTTTTCAGTGATTCTGCCGAAAATATCGTAAGTAAAGTTTGTCGTTATCCAAGCGTCTGAATTGTAAAGCTGCGTCTCTGTCAGCCCTCCACCGCTTCCGTTAGCTGTCATTCTTCTTGCCGTTGTGATAACTTCACCGAAAGCATTGTAGTCGTAAACTGTTTCATTTCCGACAACAGGATTAAGGTCTATTAGTGAAAGAAGGTTTGTAGTTTCTCCGCTTTCCGTGTCGGCACTCCATACCACCTGACCGCCGGTGTTGTACCTGCTGTAGGAGCATTTCACATCATTATCAAAATTACATGAAGATGAAAGGCAGTCCTGAGATTCTATGGCATTCGTTGTTTTGACGCATGTCGCGATAACTCTGCCCATCTTATCGTAATCATATTCCGTAACAGTAGTTTTTGCCGAAGTCCAATCCTGAACAGCCGAGATCCTGCCAGCCGCATCGTAAGCAGTTCTTACAGAAGAAACCAGCTGATTATCCGCATCATAATTCTCCACTTTGATAACGCGGTTCAGGCTGTCATAAACTTTTACAGTCTCATTCCCGAAGCTGTCTTCGATACTCACTATACTGCCAGTAACAGGATCGTATGAAACCGATTTCTCAAGAACCATCTCTTTCGCGGCAATTCCGCTGATTGAGGTCGCTGCCGCATTGGATGTATTTGAAGCGGGATCAAAAAGAACTTTTTTAACTGTAGAAATCCTGCCTAAATCATCGTATTCGTAGGCATCGAAACTTGTCAAAGTAGTGCCGTTGTAGGTTTTTGAATAATCCGTCAGCCATGTCGTGCTGTTGTAATGCGGTTCTACATTGTTTCCGAACGGATCGACACTTTTCGCGGCTCTGCCCCATTTATCCTTGTAGGTTGCAAGAGGATCGATGTTTTCATATTTGTTTTTGATCGTGTCATGACCGCAATAAGTGCCGCATGTTTCATTGTGGTAGAAATACTGCTCCGTCTGAAGTCCGTCGACTGTGACTGTGAGAGGCCTGTTTCTGTGGTCGTAGGTGATTGTGCGGACTTCACCGTTTTCCGTCTTTCTGGTTATGTTGCCGAATGCGTCGTGCTCAGTTTCTATGCACCTTTTGTCGTCGTCTGTCGGATTTGCGATCAAGCCGTCATACTGGCAGCTTTTTACTGCACGGCCAAGGAAGTCATATTCTGTTTCCTGCTTGATGATTTTTGGATTATCTAACTGAGTAATCTGATTGTTTTGATTTATCCCCCAGTATTCAAAGAAATAGGTCTCCGTCAGGTTGCTCATAACGTCATATTTGTATTTGCGGTAGTATTCGCATGAGAAATCGTTGTAGGGAAAGGCAGACCGGAAAGTTGCTCCCAGACCGTTTTCTCCGGTTGTTCCGTCTTCTTCAAAATTGTACGCCTCGTAAACCCGTGTCTCGAAAGCCGCAGAATTGTTGTTATTCAGTTCGCAGCCGAAGAAAGTGAATACCACGCGGTCAAGGCTGTCATAAACATAAAGCGTCGATACTCCTGCGGAATTTCTTTCCGCGATTTTTCTGCCGAGATAGTCGTAAATGTAGTCGTTGGGAAGCACTTCAGTGTTTCCGTTGTATGAAACGTCACGTGTCATCAGCAGTCCTGAAGAATCAAAGCTGAATCCCTTTTTATAACTGCAACCGCTGCCTGCCGGACCTGTGCCCTGAGCAATAAGCTGATAATTTATGTCGTAGGCATAGCAGGTCTGAAGTGTGTTCTGGCTGTCGCTGCCGGTTATGGTTTCGCCCCATACTTTGCCGTTCGGAGTGTAATACGAATACAATGACTGCTGCGGGACATTCTGAAAAAAACTGATGATGTCATAGTCATACACCAATGTTTTGGTTTTTCCGTCGGGGTAAGTGACAGTTTTCAGGTCGTAGGGCTTTCCGAACGCCTCTTTGTCCCATTCATAGTTCGTTACCCTTCTGTTTGCCGCGTTGCCGCACAAACCGGAACTGTGGTTCAGCCCGTATCTGACATAGTCAGAAAGTATCTGGTCAAAATTATCCTGCGTATCAAGGCTGTAAACTGCAGAACAAGCCGCATTGCCTGTTTTACGCAGATTGTCGGCTCTTACAAAACCCAGGTCAAGGTCCGGGATCGTCTGATCATAATTTATGTATGTGTGCGGATCGGCATAAAAATGGAAGTTGTAATTCTCCGCATTTGTTTCCGCGTCCGTCTCGTAGAGATTGACCGTCACCTGTCCGTCCGCGTTTTTAAAGTATATCGGTGAACCGCTGACATTGTATTTTATCTCTTCAGTCACCTTATTCGTGATGCTGTCACAGCTTTCAGTCTGATCGCCCGCAGCAGGTCTGCAGGTTATCTTTTTTGCCGGCTGAGCCCAGTTCGTAAAGTATTCCTCGACAATTCTTTCATTTAAGGAAATACCGTTTTTCTCAGTACCGTAAACCGTAGTGATTTTGTGCTGATCACCTTCCTGAAGAGAAAGCGAATATGTCTGCGGATATCTGCCCTGGTATCTCCTGACAAAGCTGCCTGACACTGTTTTGACAATGTATTCATTATTGCGGACAAGTGTTTTTTCAGTGTAGCCGGAACCATATAAATCCCACATCGTCTGACCGTAAAGAGCTCCAAAGTGATTCGGAAGAACAGCGCTGTTGTAATTGTAGGATTCCAGAAACAGTATGCCTGAATTTGTATGATATCTGTCTACCCTGTAGCCTTCTCCGTTCTTATATATCTCGGCATTCATCGAAAAACCGTCGATATTTCTGTAGATTACAGCCGTTTGCAGATCCTCGTCGCTGAAATCATCGTTGCTGTCGGCTTTGCCGGTAGATATTTCAATGTTTTCTTCAAGAGATCCGTATATTTTATCAGCATTGGTGTCCGGTCTGCTCATAAGTCCGACATTTACTGAATCGGCCGATATTTTTATCACTCTTTTCCACGGATCTATAACGGATACCGATTTCATCTTTGAATATCCATAGCGGTTGTTCCTTTCCCAGACATATTTGAACGAAGTCACTTTCAAGTCTCTCGTTATATGCTTCGAAATCGGAATATAGTCCATAAACTCGTAGTAATCGGGCCTTTTCGCGCCTTCCCTCTTGAATTCCGTTACCGAACCGTCATCTCCGTAACGCGTGATTTTCCATGTGTCGTATTCCTGCGACATATGCTTTCCCAATGTTCCCGGGCGGGGATTGTATGCAACAGACGATGTCTCCAGAACTATATAGGAAAAAAGATTCTGACCGGGTGCAGGATAGTATGTTATTTTAACGTGATCCGCCGAGGACACATCTTCCAATGTACTGCACGGCAATATTGCCGTGTCGTTTGAATCGTAACAGATTTTTTCAGCTTCGATGGAATACTCTTCCTGACCCCACGGCATAAGAACATAAACCGTTTTCTTGTCCCAGGTCGTCGGACATACAAGACCGCATGTTTCCCGAGTCAGAAGTTCTACTCTCGGCAGGTCCAGATTCCACCGAAGTTTGGAAGACAGGTCTACACCGTAATATTCTTCCGCTCTCAGAACCGGAACTAACGACGGAACTCCCGGGACAGGCTCGAATGAGACGTCGCGCCTCGATATCTCAGGCAGCAGCCGCCTGTTGTATGCGCTTGCGGAAATTTCCCTCTCTGCAAACGGAGCACACATCCTGCCGTTGTCTGCCAGCATATACCCGTCACGGCATTCCCAGCGGCATACACTTTTGCTTTCAGTGTTGTCGCAGGTCTCATCGTCAATCAGACACGGATCTTCGGTTGTAAATCCGTCAGGATAACCGTATCTCCTGCCGTCCCATTCAAGATAGGCATTCGGAAATATTTTGCCGGGATCATCGTCAGGACAGACTGCAGGGATCCGGTTTTCAACACAAATCCCGTACTCAGTATTTATATGAAAACCGTCATCACATCCGTTAGGATCAAAACAGGTGTTGGTCTGACTTGCATGCCGATACCCTTCATCACAGAGACATATTCCGTTTACGCACGAACCGTGGGCCGGACAACCGCCCATTTTGCCGATAATTCCGTAGCGATAACCAACCTGTCCGAATATAATCAGTTCGTTGCAGCCGTCGAGTTCCAAGTCCTCAAGCCACGCAGCGACATTGGTGTTTTCAGGTCTGATTATCCCGTGCCTGCCGTCTGCGGTATCGGCAAGAACGATTTCTTTCAAAGATGTGACCGGAACAAGCGGATTCAGGTTATAAACTCCGGAATACGAAATATCTATGCTGAAAAGCGGAAGAGCACTCAGAGGAGTCAGATCAGCAGCCGGATTGCCTGAAATATTGAGAACTTTAAGATCAGAGCAGTCGGCTAAAGGCGACAAGTCGGAAATATTATTACCCGAAACATCAAGAGCAGCCAGAGAAGAAAAAAGTCCGATCCCGACTAAAGAAGAAATATTTTTGCCTTTCAACGACAAGGATTCAATATCAGAAAGCATTTCAGGATCTATATCCGTTTCCGTTTCAACATCATAACCCTTGTATTGAAGCAGTTCTACGACCGCCGCTGCAAGATTTTCGTCCTCGAACCAGCCTTCTTCGCAAACGCCGCCGCGCAGAACATAGCCGTATTCGCATGTGCACACGGGATATCCCGAAGAATCATCGCAGCTTCCGCCAGTTCCGCAGTCAACACCGTAGCAGTAATCGATCAGAACATCGTGGTACATATCGTCATAAGCATCGTCGCCGTTGCCCAAAACTTCTACTGTGATGTACTGATTGCCGTTCACTTCATGCTGGAACCAGAAATCGACATACTGCGCATCGACATTGTCGCATACCCCTTCTGTCACGCACTGAGCCACCGTTTTCCGGTAGTTGTGCCATACGTTTTCCGAATCAAGAACATTCACGATTATGTCGTAAAGAGAAGAAATTGCCGGCGTGAAACTGTAAGCTCCCGTCGCAAAAATCAGCCTGTAGTGACAGTTTCCCGTATTGTAGCACTCCGTTTCATTGAGAATTGCAAGAGTATCGACCGTCGAAGCCTCGTTCAGAATGCAGTTGAGTCCCGTTGCATTAAATCCTGCTTCGCAAGTACACACTTCCGCACCGCTCACGACTGAGCAGGTTCCGTGACCGCTGCAGGTAACGCCGTTACAGCCCAAAATACAGTCCAAGCCGTCTGCGATATACCCTTCATCACATACACACCATTCATTTTCTCCGTCATCCTGACATTCGCCGTGACCCGAACAGGTCACGTCTTCGCAGAGGTCGGCTCCCCAGCCGGCAAAAAGAGAAGTAAAACAAAAGAATACGACAGCAAACAACATGCATTTTTTCATGATTTCCCTCCATGGCTCCCCAAAAAAACAAACAAGGTATTTTATTGGAATAAAGATTTATTGCAAGGCGAATTGTGAAATCACTTAAAAAATCCGATATTTGCAAAAATCAGCCTTTCAAGAGCCTTTCTTGCTCTGAAAAGGCGTACTTTGAGAAGGTTTTTGTCGATCCCCAAAAGCTCTGCGGCTTCTGAATGTTCCATTTCCTGCAAGTCGATCAGCGTAATAACTTCGCAATACGGAAGAGGAAGTTCCGAAATCAGTTTCCTCAGCATTTTTGCGCGGTCTTCTTTTATAAGTTCGAGTTCCGCCTGCACATCGGATGACGGCTCGAAGCCCTCGACATCTTCAAGACTTACATTTTTTTTGCTTTCGGTCATGAAATCGACGTAACTGTTTTTGATTATCGTCCAGATCCAAGTTGAAAAAGAGGATTTTCCCTCGAATTTTCCGATATTTATGAACGCTTTGACCAGTGCTTCCTGATAGATTTCTTCAGCAGTGTCGCGGTTCCCGGCGCATATTGAAAGCGCAAATGAAAAAAGTTTGCCGCCGGTTTTCTTCAAAAGCTCGTTGAAAGCATCGACATCGCCTGCAACAGCACGGCGGACAAGCGTTTTTTCATCAAACGGATTCATTTCCCTGTAACGGGTTTGATGTTGAGATTTATATTCGCTTCACGCAGGAACAGCTTGATAGCCTTGCGTTTTACTTCGCGAAGATACGACTTTTTGACTTCATACGGCATAAACGAACTTTTTACACCGTTTATGATGAGGTCAAGTATGTTCTGCGGAGAAAGATTGAAAGTCTGATATGCCTGCCAGTATTCATCTGTCATCGTCGTGTTCGTTATGAGCCTGTTGTCAGTATTCAGCGTGACTCTGAGACTGAGATCAAGATAAAACTTGAGCGGATGTTCCCTGATGTTTTTGACAGCTCCGGTCTGAACGTTGCTCGAAGGACAGAGCTCAAGCGGGATCCTGTGATCGTTGACATAGTTGAGCAGATCTCCGTCCTCGCGGAGCCTGACACCGTGACCTATTCTGTGCGCGCCGCAGTAGTGAAGCGCCTGGTGTATGCTGTCGGGACCGTAAGCCTCGCCTGCATGGATCGTGACGTTGACATTGTTCGAAAGTATCAGCGAAAAAGCACCGAGATGGTCTCTTGCAGGATAGTTGTTTTCTGCCCCTGCCAGATCGAATCCTACAACGCCGCGGTGTTTGAAGGCAACGGCAAGTTCAGCCATTCTGAGACTGACTTCAGGCGAAATGTTGCGCATACCGCAGACGATTATGCCGCTCATAACGCCGAAATCGCGCTGCCCAGCCTTGAGACCGTCAATGACCGCCTCCAGAATGACCGGCAGAGAAAGACCTTTCTGTGTGTGAAGTATCGGAGAATAGCGGACTTCGAAGTATTCGACATTTTCTTTTGCACAGTCTTCGGCAAGCTCGTAAGCCGCCCGGAAAAGGTTCTCTCTTGTCTGCAGAACTTTGAGCGTTATTTCAAAACCTTTGAGGTAATCGTTCAGAGATGCGTGCATTTTTCCCGGGGCAATAAGATCTCTGAGTTCTTCAAGTGAACTGACACCGAGGTCAATACCGTCTTTAAGAGCAAGTTCCCAGACAGTTTCAAGTCTCAGCGAACCGTCAAGGTGGACATGAAGATCGGTCTTCGGCAGTTTCCTGAAAAACTCGCGCGTCAGTCCTCTGGCTACCTGAGAAACGGCATCATCAACTTTTCTCAGTTCATTGCTTTGCACTCTTTGACCTCCATATCGAGCATATCCGCGTAACCGTCGACCTTGAGTTCTTCGCCGATGCGGATGTTGCTTGTGTAGATATTGACTTTGCCCTTCGTGGAATCGGGTTCCTGAATGTAGCAGATCTCCTCGATTTTGTCCGTTTCACTGTTAAGTTTGACTTTCGCCCTGTAAATTTTGTCGTTGTTGAGATAGTAGGTTTCGCTTTTGGAAGAAACAGACGAACCTTCAAGCTGCAGAACGAAGTATGTGACGTAGCCGTCTTCATCAGTGTTCGACGAATTGTCGGCAAAAAAGATCTGGATTATGGGAACCTGATGACCGGAACTGAGAGTCAGCGATTTTTTGATTGCCCATGAAGAGGAATTTATCGTTACCGTTTCGTTCAGAAGGTTGAGATAGGTCAGAAGTCCCGAACCGTAATTGACTGTCTCGGCACTTCCGTCGTTTATCGTACCGAGAAACGAAAAGTTGACATCCCATACCGTCGTCTCGGCATCGTCGTCGGAAACCAGATCATCGTCTTCATAATCCTTGTAATATGAGTCATTATCGACCTGAAAATCATCGACTTCGTATTGTTCATCGCTGTTCTGTATGCACGAAGTAAAAAACACCGAAAAAAACAAAGCCGAAAAAATCACAAAAACTTTTTTCATATTCGCCTCCGAAAAAACAAAATCCAATTATTATAGCAAAATCGATTTTTTCCGCAATTATTGCTTTTAAACTGATCGCCTCTAATTTCCGCCGTCATTTTTCAGGATATCTTCGCTCGTAAGAGTTTCGAGATAGAAGTCTTTAAGCTCCATACCGGCCTCGCGCTCCATTTTGCGCAGAAGTTTCGCCGGAGAAAGTTCAAGATCCGGCGCTTCGAGCGGATAGAACCTGATTTTTCCGCCTGTGCAGATGCCGAGAGAGTTTTTACCGTGGACAAAAACAAGACATCCCGGCTCTTTCTCAGTCGAAATAGTGAGAAACAGCCTGTGTTCGCGCACATTCCAGATCCTGACACCGTTATGTGCCGAGAGAGTTGCTGCGAAAGTTCCGTCGGAAGAGACGGCGATCTTGTCCGAGATATCAAATCTGCCGCTGAAATCCATGATCGAGTTGTCATACGTGTCGATATGGCTGAGGATCCCTCTGTCAAAACCTGCAAGAAGTGTCGAATCCGGCATAAATTCAAGGGAAACGGCTTCTCTGCCTTCGATCTTGACTTCACTGAAAACTGAAAAATCGGGAACCGAAAAAATAGTTATCGTGCCGCCGCAGAGAGCCGCAAGTTTTTTGCCTCCCGGAGAGAAAACGGGCCGGACAGCGCTGTCGCGCACGCATCTGCTGCTTTTGACTTCGTCTCTTTGGAAAGAAACAAGCATTATTTCGCTGTCACTGCAGACCGCCGCATGGTCACTGTCGGGCGAAATATCGACCGAACGGATCTCCTCTTTAAGTTCGATATCCTTCTCTCCGGCGCTTTCCCTGTCGTAGAACCTGAGCAGAGCCCCCTTTTCCGCGATAGCAACATACCTGCCGTCAGAAGAAACCGCGCCGTCTGTCACCTTGGAAGTCTCTTCGTGCTCGAACAAGACCCCTTCATTTTTTGATACAATTGAAATTTTGTTGCCGCTCAAGGCAAAAACTGCGTTCAAACCTTTAAGGAATACGGCTTTCCGAATATCTTCCGAAGCGACGTCAAAGAGTTCGGTCACTTGTCTGCCGTATCTTGTCCAAATACGCAGAAGTCCGTCTTCCCCGGCAGAAACAAGGCGGTCATCTCCCACGAAAAACGCTGCACTGACTGCCGAATCGTGACCGTCTATCACAAAAAGCGGAGAGAGTGTCACTGCATCCCAAACCACTATCTTGCCTTCTTTTGAAGCGGTCGCAAAGTGAGTCGAGTCTTTTTGGAAATGTATATCGGAAAGAGCCGAATTTCTGAATGTAAGAATGTTCACAAGATTTCTGCTTTCCATGGAAAAAACAGCTATCCTGCCGCTTTCAGTTCCCGCAAGAAGAGTTTTTCCGTCAGGCGAAAGAGCAAAAGCAGAAATTTTATCGTTTTCTTTTTGATACCATTTCGAAAACACTCCCTCAAATTTGGAAGAATTGCCTTCAAACCTCCTTTCGACAGATGTTTCAGCGGTTTTAGCCTGAATATCGATAACAAAATTCTTTTCTTCCGAAAGAGAAACGGACAACTTTTTGTCGTCATCAGAGAAAACGAATCCCGAGACCCTGCTTCCAAGATCGAATTTATATATTTCGGAAAGTGCAGGGAAAGTAAAAAGCGTCACCGTTCCGTTGTCACAGCCCGTTGCGATGACGTTTTCACTGTGTGATATCGCGGCCGAAGTGACTTTGCAGCCTACCTGGATATCACGTTCGAAAGTCGCACCGCGGTGAAAATTCTTAATATAGAACTTTGAAGCGGCACTTGAAAGCATCTCTTCGGAATCTCCTGAATGGGCAGAAAATCCCGGACTGTATTCGGGACTCTTTTTATTCAGCGGATTGTAATACATTGCCGCCGCCGCATAGATCCTTGATGCGATATAACTTTTTTCGGTGTCGAGCTTGTTCGATTTTTCGCTGAAAGCCTGCGCAGTACGGTAGTTAGCCGTTATTTTGCCGCGCTCAGCCTCATTTCTTGCAACAGTCGTCTTGTTCAGAAGAAATATGATCTGAAGGGCTGCAAGAAAAGTAACAGTAAAAATGATAAGCGTCGAAATAAAAGCTGCCTTGTGGCGCACCGCGACGAATTTCAGACTTTCGAAAACGGAATAGTGGTAGACTCCTACTTTTCTGCCCGACATATAGGCCGAAAGATCGTCGATCATTTCTCCGACAGAGGCGTAACGCTCATCTTTGCTTTTGGAAAGGGCTTTTTCGGCGATCGCAGCAAGTTCCGGCGGAATATCTTTGTCTTTCTGCACGGCACTTTCGACATTCTCGTTAAGAACTTTCCGGATTATTTCATCAGTGGTCCTGCCACTGAACGGCGTTTTTCCGGTCAAAATCTGATAGAGTATCGCTCCGAGTGAATAAATATCGGAAATCTCGTCGATTTCGCCGATATTGCCCTCTGCCTGCTCCGGCGGCATATACGAAGGTGTCCCTATCGCCTGTCCGACAACCGTCTTGCCTACCCCTTCGTCATCGTGACGCACGAAAACTGTCTCGTCAGACCCCTTTATTTTTGCAAGTCCCCAGTCGAGGACGACCGTCTCGCCGAACTCCCCTATCATTACATTGGAAGGTTTCAGATCGCGGTTGATGACACCTTTGCTGTGGGCGTATGCAACGGCGTTGCAGACATGGTAGAAATGGGGAAGGAGCTCGAGCCTGTCGAAAACACTGCGGCATTTTTTTATCGCGCTGAGAAGCGTCGTTCCCTTGACTAAGCGCATCGTGTAGTAAAACGAACCGTCAGGATGCTGGCCTATTTCGTAAACAGGCACGATCGAAGGATGCTCGAGCCTGCCCGTGACCCTCGCCTCGCGCAGGAAACGGTTTCTGATCGCTGTAACCTGCGGATCATCATCCTGGGAAGGGGCTTTCGAGATGTCGGAAAGAAGTTCCTTCATAGCGATTTTTCGTCCGACATGCCTGTCAAAAACGACAAGGATCCGCCCTGATCCGCCGCGGGCGAGTTCTTCCATGATTTCATATCTGCCCGACATTTCATCGGTGACCGTTTTCTGTCTTTCCGGCTCGATATCTCCGCTTTCCACAAGAAATTCAACGGTTTTATCACTCATCTGCTTTTACCTTTCTCGATGAATAAAATTTTTTTAAAAGCGCTCCTACTTCCGCCACTTTTTCGGCAGGGAACTCTTTCACAAAACGATCTTTCTGCCGGATGAACTGCTCGGCCGCAAAAACAAGCCACGGGGGTTTGTAGGAATATTCACTGTTTCTTTCAAGCCAGATTTTTTCGAAAAAAGAAAGCGCCTCATTCGGGATATCGCTGATCTTCTTTTTGCCGGAAGCAACTTTTACTATGAGATCGGGATCAAAAAACGGAACTCTGCTTTTTCCGGATTTCCATAGCGTCATAAACAATGAGAGATACTCCTTCGCCTTATGCTGATCCGATGCCTCCAGCATGAAAGTTTTGTCTATGAAAAAAACGGAGGTATTGACTTTGAGACCCGCCGCATTCGCCGCAAGATGACGGATCATTGCTTCGACCCGGTATTTTGCCTTGTTCCCTCCCGGATAAACCAGGATCATGCTGCCCGGCTCTTTTATATTTTTTATTCTGCCCTGCAGTTTCAGCGAAAGATCTTCGAAGTCCAGCGAAATATCACGGAATATGAAATCCTTATACACCGAATTGGCTGCAACGGAGTACAAATTTGAATCTTCGGCAAACCCTTTCAGCTCCTCTTCACCGAAACTCCCCAGCGGGATCCCTCCTTCGCCTTTTATGCGGCCGACAAAGAGTTTGTTAAACTCATCAGAACCTTTTCCGAACTCTTCGGGCATACTCTTCGCCATATCGATGTAGGTCTTGCGGATATTGTATTTAAGCAGAGGATCAGCATTGGCGTATCCGAAAAGCTCTTCGTCCTCCTGCATATCCTTATCGTCGGGAATAGCTATTCTGAGCGTTTTCGTGAAATAGTATTTGGCAGGTTCTTTGAAAAATGCGATCAGTTTTTCGAGTTCGACTACTTCCGGCTCACCGTTTCCGCAAGATTCGTTTTGTTGCTCTGAAACCCGCGCCGGTTGCAGGTCCCGCCTATTTTGTTCCACGTGAAACATTACCTCAGCGATATCAAAATCCCTCTTTGAAAAAGTCTTGAACTTTCCGTTTTTGAAGTATTCGTCAGAAAAAGGCTGGACCGGATATTTCGTTTCCAAATACTCAGCTTTCACACCGGTCTTTTTCTCGATATATTTTTCTAAAATCTGAACCGGCATAGCGGCACAGCGGCGTTTTTTGGAATCTTCCGACAAATCTCTGGCTTCGTAGCTTATAAACAGCCTGTCCCTCGCCGAAATCACTGCCTCGACGAACAAATATTTATCGTTGTCCCTGACAGAGCGCGGCGAAGGAGCAGCAGGCTCTTTCATCGACCTTTTCTGCGTCAGATCGAATGCGTACCTGTTTTCGGTCCGAGGGAAGTCGCCGTCTCCCATGCCGATAAGATAAATCACCTTGAACGGGAGCGCTCTCAAAGGCTTCAGCGAGCAGAAATTCACTTTTGACGACAGAAAACCTCGACCGCTCCTCTCTCTTCCGAGCTCGTCTTCGAGATACTGCAGAACCGCATCAAAAGAGAGATCTTCCGTGAATTTCCCTGCCGTTTCCGCGAAGTCGTCGATCACTTTTCTTATATACCTGATCTCTTCGCAGGCAACTTTGTCGTTCCTGTCGTAAACAAAAAAGAAGTCAAGCATGCCTTCGAGCAGATTTTTAAATTCATCCGGAGGTCTCCTGAAAGAAAAGAGCTGCTTTGAACATCTGAAAAGCTCTTTTGCAAACGTGATAAAGCCCGAAACATTGTCCAAATCTTCTTTGGAAGCAGACGCCATCGGAAGAATGTCATCGAACCCCTTCCCGTTTTCCGAAAACGGCATGACGAAACTCATCATTATTCTCGAAAGACCGAAATCCCAGGTATTCTGCCCCGAGCCGCCGAAATCTTCGCCTCTCGATTCTGCATCGAGACCCCATCTGACACCGCTTTCGCCGACAAGTTTCTCAATGCTGTTGACACCCTGTTCATCAACATTGAATTTTGTGCAGACATAAGGTGAACTGAAAATTGAAAAGACTTTCGACTTCTCGAAATCGGATCTGCCTGTCTTCAGTATTTCCAGAAAAGTCGCTGCGATTTTGCTTTCGCTTGCAAAAGTTCTGTCCGATATGACCCACGGGACAAACGTCATATCCTTAGGATCAGTTCCGCCGAAAACCGCCGTGATATAAGGAACATAATCGTTGATTTTCGGCGCCATGACGGCGATATCTTCAGGCTTGAGACCGTCATTTTCCTTAAAAAGTCCAAGCAGTTTGTCTTTGAGCACCTCGATTTCGCGCATTTTATCGCGGCAGGATATGATTTGAACGGAATCGTCGTTCTCCGTCTTTTCAGGCGATTCAAGGTCGTTCAGAATATCATGCTGTATCGAATGAAGAAGCATTTTTCCTTCAGGTTCTTCAAACAGACCTTCAGCACTGTCTCCGGCAGTAAAATCGACAAAATCGAGCCCTGCCGCACAGAACCTCCCGAAAAAAGTGTCGGGCAGATTTTCCGCAGAAAGTTCACGGTCATCACCGGCATCGTCAAAAGCACCTTTGTTCTTAGATACCGAAAAATACTCGTGGCTAGGAGAAACAGCAAAAATATGAACAGGAAAAAGATCCGAAAGTGAGCGGAACATCTCGAGCTGATAACTGTTCATGATCGAGATACCGAACAGGATCAGTTCTTTGGGATAACTCTTGCCGGCAGGCGCCGTTCCGCATTTTTTCATGAAAAGCTGGGCAAAACCTTTAGTAGTCGTTTTCTGCGCCAGTTCCCTGAATATCCCGAACTGCCATGCCTCGTCCGGATCGCTTGTCTTCACTCCGGTTTCCTGCCAGCACCGCATCATGTCAGGACGGTAGACGAAATACTGCTCGAAAAGATCGGCGAGAGTACGGCTGAACCTGAATGCGCGCGCTTCGTTTCCGCCTATATATTTCCCCGCAGGACCGTCTTCGGCATTCCTCAACTGCGAATAGAGCGCCCACTCCGCATTTTTTTTGCTGTAGACAGAATCGGGAGTTATTTCAAAATATTTTTCAGCAAAATTTCTTAAAAATCCGTCAGGCGAAACAAATTCAAAATTTGCAAAAGCACCTGCTTCCTTTGCGGCTTTCAGCGTTAGCCAGCGTGCCATTCCGTCACTTTGCACGATGATGCTCTTTTTTTCCAGCGGGGCATCTTCGGCAAGCCTTCTGATGATTTTACAGACTTCCGGCAGAAAATTTTCCAATTTGTTGCTTTTATAAATTCTGAAATTGCAATTTTCGGACATTGGCCGCCTCAGACAGATTGTTTTTCAAAAACAGAAAAGATCCCGTGGATCCGTTTTTTTGCTTTGCAGAGCTCCTGCGCCACCTGTTTCCTGATGTCGCCTTCACCATTATCCGACACAAGACGGATCGAGAAAAAACGCTTGTTGAACCCGACAGCCGTTTCGCGGAAACGCAGAGTCTCCATCGTGTAGAGAAGCGGCATTTCAAGATGACCGGCCCAACTGTACCCGCCGCCCGTGTAAAGCCTGTCGTCCCCGGTAACTGCAGCGGCAGGCAGGTCAGCGAAACCCTGCTCTGACGAAATCGTTCCGCCGTCGCAATCGCAGAAAGTCGAACATTCGTAGATGCTCCCGACAACGCCTTTTGAAACAGATGCCGCCGTGCCGAATTCACAGACAGTCTTTATTTCCGGATGCCCTGCAAGCGTTTCAGCCAAATTATGAACTCCTGCACTTCCCATTCCGGAACATAAAAGCATCAGATTGTCGTTCATTCTGACGACTGAACCCGTCGGGACCTTGATCGGAAAAGGGTTTTCGTGTTTCATCGGAAAGACTATGAGGTTCAAATCAATTCTCCGCATTTTTCAAAAGCTCTGCCCTTTTTGCACGATACAGTTCTCGGACTTCAAGCAGAAACGAACGCGCAGGTTCATAAAGATAATCCCTGTAACTCCACGGCAGCTCCCTGATGGCGTTCTTTTTGCCGAAAATCAGCGTCACTTCAGCGAAAACACCGCTTCCCAAGTATATTCTGTGGCTGTAATTCTTGCCTGTCGCCAGAATAAAGTTTTCAAGCGTAACCAAGCCGGGATCAAGATTTACCAACCTGTTGCCATTGTCAGAGCGCTCCTTTTCAAGCTGTACGCAGAAAAGTTTGACATCCTTGAGAAGATCGCGAGGAACCGGCTCTTTGAAGCTGAAAACGATTTTTTTTATGCCGCTGCCCATTTCAGGATCGTAGTACGGTGATATTGACGAAAAATCATAAACCTCTGAAACTGCATCGATTTCGCCGTATTTTTTTTCGAGGATCGCTCTCGTTTCCTCAAGCAGAGCCTCGTCTCTGAACATAACCGAAATCGTGAGATTAGCCTTTATCGGCTCAGCAAGTTCGCTCATAATGTTCCATACATTTTCTTGTAATAGTTCTGATATTCGCCGCTTATTATTTCTTCCCACCATCCGCGGTTGTCGAGATACCATTTTATCGTTTTTTTGATCCCGTCCGCAAATTTGGTTTCAGGCAGCCAGCCGAGTTCGTTGTGGATCTTCGTCGGGTCGATCGCATAGCGCATATCGTGGCCCAGCCTGTCTTTGACGTGTGTTATCAGGCTTTCGGGCTTGCCGAGTTCTTTGCAGATGAGTTTTACGATGTCGATATTACGCATTTCGTTGTGGCCGCCGATGTTGTAGATCTCGCCGACTCTTCCTTTGTGGATAACGAGATCGATCGCTTTGCAGTGGTCTTCGACATAGAGCCAGTCTCTGACGTTGAGCCCTTCGCCGTAAACAGGAAGAGGCTTGTCGTTCAGGCAGTTAGCGATCATCAGCGGGATGAGCTTTTCGGGGAAATGGTAAGGACCGTAGTTGTTCGAGCAGCGTGAGATCGTTGCCGGAAGCCCGAAAGTGCGGTGATACGCCATGACCAGAAGGTCTGCCCCCGCTTTTGAACTTGAATACGGACTGCTCGTATGGATCGGAGTTTCCTCTGTGAAGAAAAGATCGGGCCTGTCAAGCGGAAGATCGCCGTAAACTTCGTCTGTCGAAACCTGATGATATCTTTTTATTCCGTATTTCCGGCAGGCATCCATGAGAACGCTTGTTCCGATGATGTTTGTCTGCAAAAATATTGAAGGATCTTCGATACTTCTGTCAACATGGCTTTCAGCGGCGAAATTGACGATGATATCAGGTTTTTCCTCTTCAAAAAGCTTGTAGACCCCAGATCTATCGCAGATATCGAGCTTCACAAAGCGGAAATTCGGTTTCTCCATGACACTTTTCAAAGTGCTCAGATTCCCCGCGTAAGTCAGTTTGTCGAGGCAGATGATCCTGTAATCGGGATGCGCCTCAAGCATGTGGAAAATGAAATTAGAGCCGATAAATCCCGCGCCGCCTGTAACGATGATGTTCATTATTTTTCCCCCGCGATTGAAAGCAGATACTGGCCGTAATCAGTCATTTTGAGTTCGTTTCCTATTTCTTTAAGCTGCTCTGTGGTTATGAATCCGCGCCTCCATGCGATCTCTTCGATGCAGGAAACGTAAAATCCCTGTCTGTCCTGCACCGCTTCGACAAATTCGGCCGCCTTCAGCATGTTTGCGGGCGTTCCGGTATCTAACCACGCCATACCGCGTCCGAGCAGGGTGACATTGAGTTCACCCGTTTCAAGATATGCGTTGTTTACTGCAGTGATCTCGATCTCTCCGCGGGCCGAAGGTTTCACGTTTTTTGCGATCTCTACAACGCGGTTGTCGTAGAAATAAAGCCCCGGAACGGCGTAGTTGCTCTTCGGATGCGCCGGTTTTTCCTCAATAGATACGACTTTGTGATTTTTATCGAATTCGACCACGCCGAATGAGCGGGCATCCTTCACCGGATAGCCGAAGATCGTCGCTCCTACCTTGTTTTCCATCGCTTTTCTGAGCATTCTTGTCATATCCTGGCCGTAAAAGACATTGTCGCCCAAAATCAGGCATACGCTGTCGTCCCCGATGAAATCTTCGCCAAGAATAAAGGCATCGGCAAGTCCGCGCGGAGTATCCTGCACTTTGTAGGCAAACTTCATTCCGAGTTTTTCGCCTGTTCCAAGCAGCCTTTCGTAAAGCGGTGTATCCTCAGGTGTCGAAATTATCAGCACTTCGCGGATCCCGGCGAGCATAAGTATCGAAAGAGGATAATAAATAAGCGGCTTGTCGTAGATTGGCAGAAGCTGCTTCGAAACAGCCTTCGTCATCGGATAGAGCCTTGTTCCTTTGCCGCCGGCAAGAATGATTCCTTTCATTTTTATCTCCTTTCCAAAATTATTCCGCAGATCCTGTCAACATCTTCCAAATCGAGATCGGCGTAAAGCGGCAGAGTCAGCACTCTGTCGGCGAAATATGCAGCGACCGGCGTTTTTTCAGCGCCTGAACCAGGAAGATTTTTGTAGCAGTCGAATGTGTTTGTGAGCGGATAGAAATATTTTCTCGCGATTATTCCGTTTTCGGCAAGTTTTGCGAAAATCTCGTCTCTTGAAGCCGCGAAACCGTCAAAAACAACGGGAAAATATGCGTAATTCGGCGTGACAAATTTGTCCGGTTTGCAGAGTTTTATCCCTTTCACTCCGTCAAGGTGACTGAAATAACGCTCGACTACAGCTTTCCGTTTTGCGATCTCACCTTCAAGATGACGCAGATTGCAAAGCCCCATTGCCGCCTGAAATTCGCTCATTTTCGCATTCCCGCCGACAAATCCTACACTTTCAGGGCTTGTTATGCCGAAATTTTTCATGCTGTTGAGTTTGTCAACAAGCAGATCGTCCGAAAAACAGACAGCGCCGCCTTCGATCGTGTTGAAAACTTTGGTCGCGTGGAAACTGAACATCGAAGCGTCTCCGAAACAGGCAGATGAAACGCCTTTGTATTTCACCGCGAAAGCATGCGCCGCATCGTAGATCACTTTAAGACCGTGTTTTTTCGCGATATCGGCGATTTTTTCTACATCGCACATATTCCCGTAAACGTGTACCGGCACGATCGCAACTGTTTTATCGGTTATCAGAGCCTCGATCTTATCAGCATCCATCGTGTAGTTTTCAGGATCAACATCACAGAAAACAGGAGTCAAGCCGTTTCTCACGATCGCATGAGTCGTCGAAGCGAACGTGAACGGAGTCGTAATGACTTCCGACCCTTCCGGGAACTCAAAAGCCGCGATTATGTTTTCAAGCGCAAGATGTCCGTTTGTAAAAAGCGCGACGTGCGGCACTCCCAGCATCTTTTCAAGCTCCGTCTGGAATTTCTGGTGCTTCGCCCCCGAATTCGTTAGCCAGCGGCTCTCCCAAAGCTCTTTTATTTCGGCACAGTATTCCTCAAAATCGGGCATCGAGGAACAGGTAACATTTATCGTCATGGTGCTCTCCTTCAAAAAACCGCCGTTTTCATCTGTTCTGATGTTCCGTGATCTCGCGGTCAACGATCATGCCGTTATGAATAATCAGACAACCTTTAAGAACCCGCCCGGTTTTTCCAGTGGCAAGCTGCTCCAGATAAGGTGCTATAACCTTTGAATTGTTGTACGAAAAAGTTTTGTAAAAAAACGACGGGGTGTGGTCAACAGCATAATGCATAATGCCGTCAACAATGTATGTGGGATTTTCTATCGAAGTCGGAACGCTTGTCTCGACACCTCCGTTCCTGTCGCAGCTCACATCGATTATCATTGCATTCTTCTTCATTTTTTTCAGATCTTCGCGATAGATCACATGGTCTTTTCTCGTGATATCCCAAAGAATGCAGTTGACTATTACATCGTAATTGCCGATCTCCTGCCTGAGCAGTTCCTCCTGACGGCGGTTGTACTGCATCACATGAGCTCCGAGCATATTGAGGACCCTGCATGCGCCTCTGGCAGTGTTACCGTTGCCGATAACAGCGACCTCAAGCCCGTAAGGCAGCTGACCATAACACTGGAAACCGTTTATTACAGCGGCTTCCCCGGCAAGTTCGTTATTGAACCAGAAAACATGCCGCCCCATCTCGAACATTTTTTCCCAGGCATAGGCAGTAAGTTTGTTGTTGACGATTTTATCGGTTATATCGCGGTTCTGGGTGGCATGGACCCAACCGAAAATAGTTTGTCCTTCATGCATCCTCTCCAGATAATCCGCATCTCCGATTTTAGGATCGCAGACTATATCCTGCCGTATAGTTTCTTCATGCGAACATATTTTGCAGCCGGCAGCGGCATATTCGTCATCCGGAATGCCGAGAACATTTCCGAATCCTTTTTCGATGAAAACATTTTCGGGATGAGAAAGAGTTTGAATATCCGCAGGAACTATCGCACGCCTGTTCTCGTTTTCCTTTGGACTGATCGGAAATCCTATTGTTTTTATAACCATCGCACAACTCCGAAGTCTGTCAGCTGTCTGTTTCCGTGAACAAACCGGGAAACATCCGGCAATTTTCACAAATAATCATGCTTTTCTTCTTCCTTTCAAAAAGCCCAGGATCATACTCAACAAATATTCAAAACTGTCAATCTTAAACAGCTTTGAACCGGCAATATATAAAACTACGCCGAGAGGGACCTGTATCAAAAGCGTCAGAATGTCCTTCAATCCGATAAAGTTGATGCAGTAGACAACCGCTCCCATTCCGAGTGAAAGCAGGATCTGGGGCATCATGTCGGCCAGCTGCTCCAAATAACTGTATTTCAGCAATTTTTTGTTCGGCCACGAATTTATTATCTGACTTGTCACGGAAATAGCAAGAGTACTGTATGCCATGGCCATCACGCTTATCCACATCGTTGAAACAACTGCCGTAAGACCGATAATTTTCTTAATTATTTCAAGTTTTAAAAAAAGATCGCTCCTTCCCAGGGCCTTCATCGCGTTGAGATTCGCCGTATGAATCGGGTAAAATGCGTAAGTTACGCAGAATATTCTTAAAAACGGAACACACGGAAGCCATTTTTCCGTAAGGATAAGACGCACCACCGGTTCCGCACACACAGCAAGACCGACCATGCAGGGCATCATAAGATAAGTGCTTGATTTTATTGCGCGTCTCGTCATCGCACGGACTCGTTGTCTGTCATCCTGCTCAGCAGACATCGTGGGCAAAAGGACACTGTCGATCGAAGTGTTTATGTTGCTTACAATAAAACGGGGGAAGTAGCTCGCCCTATCGTAAAAAGCCAGATCTTCAGAAGTATAAAGTTTTCCGATAATCAGATTCCTGAGATTATTGTAACCCGTATCTATCAAAGACGAAACGAGCAGTTTCCAGCCATAGGAAAAAAGTCCTTTCAGTCTTTCCAGAGAAAACATGAGTTTCGGATGCCACTTTACCGTGAGCCATAAGATGACAGCAGCTCCGGCCGCCCTGAAAAGCTGCTGAGCGACGATAGCCCATACGCCGAAACCTTTATATGCCATAGCAATACCGAGGATTGCCGCTCCTATCGTGCCCCCCAAAGTCGCATAAAAAAATCTTTTGAAGAGCAGATTGCGTGAAACGTAAGCCTGCTGGATATTTCTGACACCGGAAACGATCAGCATCAGACTGAGCACCCGGATCACCGGAGTCAGATCTGGCATATTGTAAAAACCGGCAATAAAAGGAGCCGCGACGAACATCAGTCCGTAAAGGAGAAGGCACATCGCCATGTTGAAATAAAAAACAGTCGAAAAATCGAGATCGTCCGCATTCTTTTTCTGAATAAGCGCATTTCCAAGACCGCTGTCGACAAAAACCTGAAGAAGAGATGTGAAAACCGCGACCAGAGCAACGATACCGAATGCTTCCGGAGCTATCAGACGTGCAAGGATTATTTCAATAACAAATGCTACCGCCTGCGCTCCGATGCGTTCCATAAAACGCCAGATCATGTTGGAGAATGCTTTGTTCCGGAGTTCGCTGCTCATGATTTCCGTTACCGTCTATCGACCGGCTATTTTTTCAACTAATTTTCTGACAAAAACATCCCAGTAAACAGGATGCAGCAAAACCCCCAGAAATCCTTTTTCATAATAGAGGTTTCTCGCTTTTGAATATTTTATGACCTGTTCGAAAGAATCGCTGTAACGGCCTTTCGTATATTCATTCATCTTCTCCAGAGCAGTTATTGTGCTCCTTGCATGTTCCATTCTGAAAGATTTGTCGAGTTTCATTTTTTCGGACCATGACCCCGGTGAGAACATCCTGTATTTGGACATAACGTCAGCCATATACCATATTTTTCCGACCGTAGCCAGATATATCAGGAGAGTATAGTCTCCCGCCTTCGGAATAAAAAACTCTTCCGGCTTATTTTCACGGAATTCCCGGCGGCATACGATCGAATTGAGATGTATAAAACATGAGCCCCGCTTTATTATTTCTCCGGCCGGGATCTCTCTGTCACTTTTATCATTATTATAAAAAATGCCCGTCGAAGAGCCGTCTTCCCTTATTTTTTCAGTATTGTGGACACATGCGCTGAAATCGGGATGACTCTCCATAAAATCTATCTGCTTCTGAAGTTTTTCAGGATCACACCAGTAATCGTCACCTTCGCAAACGGCGACATATTTACCTTCCAGCATGGGTTTTATAAAAATATCGAACAGATCTTTATGTTTTGAATATTGATTTTCTTTCTGCAGAACGGGAACTATTATGTCGGGATATTTTTCGGCATAACTCTTTATAATTCCGGCCGTTCCGTCTGTCGAGGCATCATCATGAACAATGACTTTATATTTGTATGAAGTCCGCTGAGAAACAAATCCTTCCAAAGTTTTCCCGATATATTTTTCGTGATTGTAAGCCATGCAGTATGCCGTCAGAACAACTTCGTTTCCGTTCATAGATCACCTTTCGAAAATCCAATAATAATTAACCGTATCCGATCCTTTGTACAAATCATAGGACCAGAAAACAAAATAAAGAAACATCACTATCATATATGCTGTCATCAGCATAGGCTTCATTTTTTTATATTCCGGCTTCAGAGAAGGAAACAGCAGCGGAATAAAAAAGACATTGAATATATTTGTATAACAGCAGATGCGGTTCAGGTATATGCTGCCCATAGACGCAATATTCAGAACGGCATTCAGAAGCGACAGATTAAGCAGACAGTAGAAATCGCTGCTTTTGACCTCCTCGTATACTCTGCGGAAAACAAAATAAACGATGACAGGCATACAGTTGACGATAACACGGAAAATATTAACCGACTGGTTGGCCGTAGCCGAATATTCGTCAACAAGCCCCTCTCCTCTTTTTAAAAAAGCTATCATATAGAACATTTTATCATAGGAAAAACGGATTATAAAAGCGGCTAATATGAGAATTATTATCCGTCTCTTGTCTATTTTATTATCTGCCAGAAAGTAGACAGGCAGCATAAGTATGGCGGAAACATGGAAAGTAGCGGCGAGAAGGCAGATCAGGCACCATTGCCGGAACTGACGTTCTTTCAAAAAATTATAACCGCAGAAGAGCACTGTAGCCGCCGCAGACTGTTTCACAATATTGAAAGAAAAATGCCAGCATCCGATCAAAAGATAAAGAATTATGGCGAGTTCGACATTTTTATCCCGCTTTACGATCATCACGATGACGGGAACGACCGTTATCACTGCCATCAGAAAAAACCATGTGGCATAATCATCGTATATAAAGGAAGACGTCTTTGCTACAATCGAAAGAGCGGGCTGCGAAAAAATAGAAAAATTCGTTAAATACCGGTAATAATTAGACATATACTGCACGTAGTCCGTTCCGACCATATATCTGAAACCTGACACGGCCGTCAGCATTATGGCTGCACAAACATACGTCAACCGTCTGACGACAGGCTGACAATTTTCAGCAGATGAAAAAATAAAAAGAAAAGAAAGGATCAGAAGTACTGAAAAATATACTGCCATTTGTCAGGAAAACTTGAAAGTCCACAGTATCATTTTTTGATGATATGCCGCACCGTATGAAGACATCAGCGTTTAATCAGATCTAAATTTATCAATGTTCCCAGATACTTGTCAGCCCATGGAAGAATATTGTTGTCAAATCCTCCCGCAGGATAGAACGTAAACTCCCCGAAGTAAGGCTTTTTTTCGATCAGATAGAAATCTATCCTCACGAAAGCCTCCCCTTTTGAAAGTTCTGAAGCCAGATCAAAAAGCCGGTCGATCCCCTCGGGTTTCTCTATTGTGAAATCATCGGGCAGATCCTGAGCTGACCGGTTATACTTTTTCAGCTTCCAGTCTCTGTCAAAAAAATAAAAACGTTTTCCTGAAGTTCCGCGTCCGGTGCAGAGCATTACACTGTCAACATTTCCGTTAAAACAGAAAAATTTATAGTCCACCGGCGGAGTTCCGTCACTATCAGACATATATTGTTCAGCAATTATGCACGGTTTGACGAATTTGTAAGGCCATTCCCTGCCGTAACTGTAAGGATCGTTCTTAAGCCTCAGCGAAAAAAATTCTTTCAATTCGTCATGGTTTATCTGATTTTTATCTTCGATTATCTTTATGCTTCCGCTATCGTGATTGCATTTCAAAACGAATTTGTCCGGTAAAAAATCAAACGGAATATCTTCATATCTGTCCCATTTACCGAGCAGCGGAATCAGATTGAGTTCTTTGATTTCCTTAGAAACATATTCCCTGACACTGTATTTGTCGACCAGTTTTATATGATCAGGATTGTGATCATACAATTTAAGCCAGTTCAGCTTTTCGTTAAATGTTTCCGGATTCTTCAGATCCAAACTTTTATGCATGGTGAGTCTGAATTGAGCTTTTACCATGATACGATCAGGAATGAATTTAAGGGAATCAAGTATTTTGAGTCTAAGTTCTTTATTTTTCAGCAGCTTTTTATAGTCAAAACCAGACAAGTGAAAATCTCCGGATCAAGCGATCTCTTCCAAATAGTATTTTACGACAAACTGCCTGTCAAACTCTTTTTCGATTTTTGCTCTTCCGGCCAAGCCCATTTTTTTATGTTCGTCCGCAGTCATTGCAAGAAATTTTCCGACGGCATCAATAACAGCCTGACCGTCCTTTACAGGAACGACGAAACCCGTTACGCCGTCTTCCGCGACTTCCCTGCATCCGGCTCTGTCAGATGTGATCACCGGACGTCCGCACGCAGCAGCCTCCAGAATAACGTTGTTCATCCCTTCCGGGTAGTAGGAAGGATTTACGAGACAGCTGCACTTGGAATAAAAAGGAAGCAGATCCATCTGAAGACCGTGATAAACCACGAATTTGTTATTTTTAAGTATTTCCTGATACTTCGGGTCGTCACAAGGACCGCAGACATCGAATATTATGTTTTCAGAAGCAAATTTTTCTGCCGCCGACAAAAAATAATCGATCCCTTTTTCCTTAAAAATACGGGCAGCGAACAAAAAATGCACAGGACCTTCCGGCCACGGCAGGAGCGGATGTGATTCCACATTCACTCCTGATCCCGGAAGAAGAACGACTTTCGCATTATCGGGGATCATTTCATGCGAAACAAAAAACTCTTGATTTTCTTTGTTCTGAAAAAAAATCGTAGAAACCTTTGCGATGCCTAATTTATACAGAAAAACCGTAAGTTTCTGCAGTTTTCCGGGATTTTCCACCGGAGTTCCCAATCCCGTGACATTTACGACATATTTGATATTAAGCATCCTGCATGCCAAACCCGCATAAACATTGGGCTTTATATTGTTAGTAAATACGATGTCCGGTTTTTCGCTTTTAAGGATCGTTTTATATTTCAGAAACAGTTTGATATCAAAAAACGGGTTTTTTCCGTGTCTGTCGTTATTTACATCGATCACTTTTACGCCGATTTTTTCAAAATTATCCTTAAACTCCAGAATATGAGCGACCAAAACCACAGAATGCCCCATGCTTACGAACTGTTCGAGCACCTCCCTGCGTAAATTCCACGCGAAGTTGGTATCATTTGCAATCATCACAATATGCATGGCGTTTATTTTTTCTCTCTTAAATATATAAAACCGAAACCGATCATTTCATATCCGTTTCACGCAAACAGCAAATTTGACGCCGCTGTAACGCCGGCGTTTTCCAATCGCGGTGACCATATTATAATTTTTTGAAAAATCAATATATAGTGCGCTTGCAGTTATCAAAAAACCTTCTTATTTAGTTCCATGAAGTCCAGATTTTTCTGACCCGGACGCCGATTTTTTTGAAAAAAGTGAATAACGTCCTGTAATCACTTGACGTTTTTCCGGCGGTTCCCGTTTAAATCGCGACTAAAATCCTGATGCAGAATAAAAAAAACCCCTCCGAAGAGGGGTCGCAACAACAATAAGGAGCAAAATTTTTATTCTTCGTCCTTGGCATCAGCCGGAATATCGTCGGTTTCGCTGAAACCTTCATCTTCACCTTCCATGCCGTTGGAGATATTACTGAAATCAAAAGCTCCTTCCATATCCATTCTTCTGCTCGTTCTGAAAGAAGTTCTTGCAGTTTTCGTCGTGACATCGTCATCTTCAGATACAGACTCGGCGTTTTCCATGCCAGGAATCTTGATTTCGTAATTTGCTTCGTTGTATTTTGGGAACCCTGTTCCGGCAGGGATCATCTTACCGATGATGATATTCTCTTTGATACCGCGGAGAATATCTTTTTTCCTTTCGACACTTGCATTCGTGAGAACTTTCGTCGTCTCCTGGAAGCTGGCAGCCGAGAAGAAACTTTCAGTGTTGAGAGCTGCTTTCGTGATACCGAGAAGAAGAACATCCCATGTTGCCGGTTTGAGTCCTTTCTCTTCCGCGATGCGGTTGATCCTTTCGAGTTTTTCCTTCTCGACAAGTTCGTCCTTCATAAGCGACGTGTCACCCGGATCAATGACTTTTCTCTTCTTGAGCATCTGTTTTACGATGATCTCAATGTGCTTGTCGTTGATCGGAACGCCCTGAAGTTTGTAAACTCTCTGAACTTCCTGAACAAGGAACTTCGCAACAGCAACTTCACCGCTGATACGGAGGATGTCGTGCGGATCAATGGTTCCTTCGATAAGAGCTTCGCCTGCTTCGACCGTATCGCCGTCGTGGACGTTGATGTGCTTTTCTTTCGGGATCTGGATCGGTTCCATAGCTTCACCGCCGTCAACAGGAGTAACGGTGATGACACGTTTGCTGCTCTTCGCGCTCTTTCCTTCGCTCGTGATCGAAACGATACCTGAAATTTCCGCTACTTTTGCCGGATTTTTGGTTTTTCTCGCTTCGAACAGATCGCTGACCCTCGGAAGACCGCCCGTGATATCCTTCGTCTTTCTGGCCGCTCTGGGAACTTTTGCAAGAACGTCACCGGGAGCTACGAGCGCACCGTTCTGAACTTCGATATGTGCGTTTACCGGAAGATGGTAAACAGCTTCACCTCTTTCGAGCTTCTTAGCGGTCTTTCTTCCTTTCTTACCCTCTTCGGTGATAAGGAGCTGAGGAGACATCTTCGCGTCACGCGTCGGAATGACGACCGTTTTTACGAAACCTGTTTTCTGATCCTGCTCTTCCCTCATCGTGATACCGTTTTCAAGGTCTTCGTATGCGATTACACCGTCAGTCTCGGCGATAATCGGATCGTTGTACGGATCCCAGTCGGCAAGAATTGTTCCCTGCTCGACATGTTCGCCGTCGGCAACTTTAAGGTTGGTTCCGTAAGTTACAGGATATTTTTCTCTGTCTCGGCCTTTGTCGTCCTGAATTACGATTTTACCGTTTCTGTTCATGACAACGAAAGTTCCGTCTCCTTTCTTAAGGAGTTTGATGTCTCTGTATACGACTTTACCGCCTCTCTTCGACTCGTGGCTTGACTTTTCGCTTTTACCTGAAGCAACACCGCCGACGTGGAAAGTTCTCATCGTAAGCTGAGTTCCAGGCTCACCGATCGACTGTGCCGCAATGAATCCGACAGCTTCGCCGACATTTACAAGGTGACCGCGTGCCAAGTCTCTGCCGTAGCACTTAGCGCAGACACCGAAAGGACTTCTGCATGTAAGTACCGATCTGATCCTGACGCTGTCGATACCGAGATCGACTATCTTGTCTGCCGCTGCTTCGTCTATCATCGTGTTGGCTTCAAGAATGATTTCACCGGTATCGGGATCTTCAATATCGTCGAGAGCGACTCTGCCGAGGATCCTCTCTTTGAGCGGTGCGATGATTTCACCCGATTCGTTGAGCATAGCCTCGACATCGATACCGCTGTTCGTTCCGCAGTCTTCTTCAACTACGACTACATCCTGAGCGACATCGACAAGTCTTCTTGTGAGGTAACCGGAGTTTGCAGTCTTAAGAGCGGTATCTGCGGAACCTTTTCTTGCACCGTGGGTCGAGGTGAAGTAGTCAAGAGCGTCAAGCCCTTCCTTGAAGTTTGCAAGAATGGGGGTTTCAATGATGTCGCCGTTCGGTTTCGACATAAGACCACGCATACCGCCGAGCTGTTTGATCTGGTCTGTCGAACCTCTCGCTTTAGAGTCTGCCATGACATATATCGAGTTTTCCGAAGGCATGATGATCTCGCCCCAAAGAGGATGCTCGATCTTCTTTTCCTTGAGACCTGCCATCATCTTGTTAGTAATTTTCTCGTTCGCGGCAGTCCACAGGTCGACGAGCTTGTTGTATCTTTCAGATTTCGTACTTTCACCTTGTGCATACAGGTTTTCGACTTCACGGACAGCTTTTTCGGTTTCGGCAATGATTTCGGCCTTTTCAGCCGGGACCTTGATGTCGTCTACCGAAATCGAATATGCAGCTTTTGTTGAATACTGGTAACCGAGGTTTTTGATCTTGTCGGCAAAAACGACCGTCGCCTTTCCGCCCGCGACTCTGAAACTCTTGTCCAGAATCGATGTCCAGTCACCTTTTTTGAGCTGGCGATTGATCGTATCAAAACCGAGTTCTTTCGGTGTTACAGCCCAGATAAGCAGACGTCCGGCAGTTGTAACACGGATCTTTCCGTCAACGCGGACTTTGATTATAGACTGCCAGTCGATAACACCCGAATCGCGCGCCATCAAAGCTTCGGTATCGGAATAGAAAACCTTTCCTTCGCCCTTCGAATAAGGTTTCGCGGTGGTCAGGTAGTAAAGACCGAGAACCATATCCTGTGCCGGAGAAATTATCGGAGAACCTGATGCCGGAGAAAGTATGTTGTTCGTCGACATCATCAAAACGCGGCTTTCAAGCTGTGCTTCGATGCTGAGCGGAAGATGGACTGCCATCTGGTCGCCGTCGAAGTCTGCGTTGAACGCAACACAAACGAGCGGATGAAGTCTGATAGCCTTCGAATCGATGAGGACCGGTTCAAAAGCCTGGATACCGAGTCTGTGAAGCGTAGGAGCACGGTTGAGAAGGACCGGATGCTCTTTTACGACCTCTTCAAGGATTTCCCATACAACGTCTTCGCCCGCTTCGACCATGTTTTTCGCGGCTTTGACCGTGCTGACAAGGTTTCTTTCGGAAAGTTTGTTGTAGATAAACGGCTTGAAAAGTTCGAGAGCCATGACTTTCGGAAGACCGCATTCGTGCAGTTTGAGTTCCGGACCGACCGTAATAACCGAACGGCCTGAGTAGTCGACACGTTTTCCGAGAAGGTTCTGACGGAAACGGCCGCCCTTACCTTTGAGCATTTCGCTGAGAGACTTAAGCGCTCTGCCGTTTGCACCCTGGACCGGTCTGTGTACTTTCGTGTTGTCGAAAAGTGCGTCTACCGCTTCCTGAAGCATTCTCGTTTCGTTTTTGAGAATGACATCCGGAGCACCGAGATCCATAAGCCTTTTTAAACGGATGTTTCTGTTGAGAACTCTTCTGTAAAGGTCGTTGAGGTCACTTGTAGCGAATCTGCTGCCGCCTTCAAGCGGAACGAGCGGTCTCAGATCAGGAGGAAGAACGGGGAGAACAGTGAGGATCATGTTTTCAGGTCTTTCGCCCGAACGGATGAACTTATTGAAAACATTGATTCTTTTCTGCAGTTTTGCCTGCTGGTTCTTATCACCGCAGTTTGCAAGTTCTTCTTCGACCTCCTTCTTCATGGCAACGAGATCCATCTCTTCGAGGAGTTTTCTCAGCGGAGCCGCACCCGTTTCAGCTTCGATCTGGTCAGGGCCGTATTTTTCGAGGAGTTCGTTATACTGCTCCTCTTCAAGATACTGACCTTTGACGATGCCTTTTATTTCGGATCTGAGAACGACGTAGCCTTCGCAGTAAATAACGCTGCTCAAGTTCGTGTTGCTCATTCCCAAAAGGGTGTTGATATAGAAAGGAGAGGTTTTGACATACCAGATGTGGGCAACGGGAGTCGCCAGCGTGATATGACCCATTCTCTCTCTTCTGACCTTGGATTCGATAACTTCGACACCGCATTTTTCGCAGACGATGCCTTTGTATTTCATCCTTCTGTATTTGCCGCAGAGACACTCGTAATCGTTTATCGGACCGAAAATTTTCGCGCAGAAAAGGCCGTCCTTTTCAGGCTTGTAGGTCCTGTGATTGAGCGTTTCCGGCTTTTTGACCTCGCCGTAAGACCATTCGAGGATTTTTTCAGGCGAAGCGAGAGATACCTCGATAGCCTTAAAATCAAAACTGCTTTTCGACTTATCGAAAACTTTGTAAATGTCTTTCAAGGTATCCTCCTACCTGTTGTTGTCTTCAATCAAATTTACGTTAAGGCAGAGACTCTGCATCTCTTTTACGAGGACAGAGAACGACGCCGGGATTCCCATTTCGTATTTGGTCTTGCCGCGGACGATAGCTTCGTAAAGTTTCTTTCTTCCTTCGACATCGTCAGATTTTACGGTAAGGAATTCCTGCAAACAGTAAGCTGCGCCGTATGCACCGAGTGCCCAGACCTCCATTTCACCGAGTCTCTGGCCGCCGAACTGCGCCTTTCCGCCGAGAGGCTGCTGAGTAACGAGCGAGTAAGGACCAGTGCTTCTTGCATGGACTTTCTCGTCAACAAGGTGATGGAGTTTGAGGAAGTACATGACGCCGACAGTTACATCGGATTCGAAAGGTTCGCCCGTTCTGCCGTCGAAAAGTATCATTTTGCCGTTTTCCCTTTCTCCGGTGTTCTTGAGGATCTGTCTGATCTCCGATTCCTGCGCACCGTCGAAAACGGGTGTAGCCGTGTAGATTCCGCCTTTCATTGATTTAACGAAACTGCGGACATCGTCTTCAGAAGCTTCATCTATAAGTTTTGAAACTTCGGGACTCGGATCAAGGATCTCTTTGAGTTTCGCTCTGAGCTTGTCTACACCGTAGTTCTCCTCGAGATAGCGGTTGATCTGCTCGCCGAGCTTCCTTGCACCGAGACCGAGATGAACTTCGAAAATCTGTCCGATGTTCATACGGCTGGGAACGCCGAGCGGGTTAAGAACGATGTCGACCGTTCTGCCGTCTTCCATGTAGGGAACATCCTCTTCCGGAAGAAGCATCGAAACGACACCTTTATTTCCGTGACGGCCCGACATTTTGTCGCCTACCGAAAGTTTTCTCTTTACAGCAACGAAAACCTTGACCGATTTTACAACGCCGGGAGTAAGATCGTCGTCACGCGAGATCTGCTTCATTTTGTTGTCGTAGATCTTTCTGACAGTATCGACCTTTCTGCCCATATTGAGAAGAAGCTCTTTTGCAGTCTTGAGGACTTCTCTGTCTTTTACGCTGATTGCGCCGATAACGCCTTCCGGAATAGTTTCAAGGATCTCAGCAGTAAGTTCAGTTCCTTTCTTGACTATAACGGCATCCTTTTCATTTTTGAGATCAGCATCGGTCTTTTTGCCTACGAACATCTTTCTGATAAGTTCGTAAGTATGCTTTTCGATAATGCGGACTTCATCGTCGCGGTTTCTCTTGACGGAATCCATCTGCTCCTGCATCTGCTCTTTTATGCGGTTGTCTTTCTTGACACCCTTTCTCGAGAAGATCCTCGTATCGATTACGACACCTTCCGTACCGGGATGGACGTAAAGCGAATTGTCTTTTACGTCACCCGCTTTCTCGCCAAATATTGCTCTGAGGAGCTTTTCTTCGGGAGTGAGTACCGTTTCGCCCTTCGGCGTGACCTTTCCGACAAGAATGTCGCCGGGTTTTATCTTCTGACCGATCCTGATGATACCGCTCTCGTCGAGTTTTCTCAAAATCTCGTCGGATGCGTTAGGAATATCGGCCGTGATTTCTTCCGGGCCGCGCTTCGTGTCTCTCGCTTCGCAGACAAATTCCTCGATGTGTACTGACGTGTAGTAGTCGTCTTTGAGAAGTCTGCGGTTGATAAGAACCGAGTCCTCGTAGTTGTAGCCGTTCCACGGCATGAAAGCGATAAGAACGTTCTTGCCGAGCGCAAGTTCGCCGCGGTTGATAGCGGGACCGTCAGCTATAACGTCGCCCTTTCTGACGAAGTCGCCGACCGAAACGACCGGACGTTGGTTTATTGCAGTATTCTGGTTGGAACGTTTGAACTTAATAAGGTTGTAAATATCGACATCGACATTGTTGTCTTCTTCGATCTTGACAACGATCCTGCTCGAATCGACTTTTACGACCGTGCCGTCACGCTGCGCGAAAAGAGTATAACCAGAGTCTCTCGCGACATACTTTTCCATGCCGGTACCTACGAGCGGAGCATCCGTTTTGATCAGCGGAACAGCCTGACGCTGCATGTTGGAACCCATCAAAGCTCTGTTTGCATCATCGTGCTCAAGGAACGGGATAAGAGCTGCTGAAACGGAGACGAGCTGGACAGGAACGAGGTCTACCAAAGTAACTTGTTCTCTTGGAACTCTGGCAACTTCGCCGATAACTCTTGCATTGACGATTTCGTCAACGATCATTCCTTTCTCGTCAAGTTTTACCGAAGAAGGAACGATAACCTCATTTTCCTCTTTTATTGCATCAAGATAAACAACTTCATCCGTGACTTTGCAGTTTTTGACGACTCTGTACGGAGTTTCGATATATCCGAACTGATCGATTCTCGCAAAAGTCGTAAGAGAAACGATAAGACCTACGTTCGGACCTTCGGGTGTTTCAACAGGACAGATTCTGCCGTAGTGCGTTCTGTGAACATCTCGGACATCGTAACCTGCATGATCACGCGTCAAACCGCCGGGACCGAGCGCTGAAAGTCTTCTTTTGTGGGTCATTTCGGAAAGAACGTTCGTGTGATCCATGAACTGGCTGAGCTGACCTCCGGTAAAGAATTCTTTCAGAACAGCGGAAACCTGCTTGTAACTTATAACTTCATACGGAGACTGGTTGTTCTCGGTAGATCCGCCGGCAATTTTTTCCTTAATGCTGTGCGACATCTTGAGAAGACCGGTTTTGAAAACATCTTCGAGAAGTTCGCCTACAAGACGGACTCTTCTGTTTCCGAGGTGGTCGATATCGTCGATCCTGCCTCTTCCGTCAGTGAGTTCGAGAAGGCAGACGACCGAATTCAGGACATCTTCCTTTCTAAGCTGTCTGTTAGAAAGAGGCACATCCTCTTTAAACTTGTAGTTCATTCTCAGACGGCCGACTTCACTGAGGTCGTAGTTTTCCGGATTAAGGAAAAGCGCATTGAAATATCCGCGTGCGACATCAGATCTTACGGGATTCGACGGAACCATCATTTTGTAGATCTCAAACAGAGCATCTTCCTGAGAATTGGTTTTATCGGCTTTCAGAGTATTGGAAAGATAGGGCGAATAGTTCATGTTTTCGAAGTAGATTATCGAAAATTCCTGAACTCCTTTCTTAATTATATTGTCAAGAAGGGTTGCATTTATCTCGTCGTTTACATTTGCAAAGACTTCGCCCGTTTTCGGATCAGCAACCGGCGCATAAAGACGCTTTCCGAGAATATATTCAGCCGGAAGAGCGATCTCGTTGATGCCGGCAGCCTCCAATTTCTTCATGATACCGGTAGAAAATTTTTTACCTTCTTTCGCAAGTTCCTTGTCTTCAGGTCCTATAACGTCAACAGGAACCTTCTGTTTTGAAAGATTTTCGTCATCTCGGGAGACGACTTTTGCAAGAGCGCCGTCATGAACCGAGATTTTTTCGGGTATATAAAAGGCAGAAACTATATCCTGAGTCGTATAACCCCACGCTTTCAGGAAAATAGTCGCCAGAAATTTCTTTTTTCTGTCTATTTTTACGTAGAGCAGTCTTTTGGAATCGAACTCGAAATCAAGCCACGAGCCGTGGTAAGGAATAAGCCTTGCAGCATAGACTTCGTTTCCGCTTGTCGTCTTGTTTTTATCGCAGTCAAAAAAAGTTCCGGGAGAACGGTGGAGCTGATTTACGATAACCCTCTCCGTTCCGTTGATGATAAACGTTCCCCAATCCGTCATGCAGGGAATCGAACCGAAATGGATCTCCTGTTCCGTAATGGAGTTAAGTTTGCTTCTGTTCCCGTTTTCATCGATATCGTAGGAAGCCAGAGCCGCCTTGATTTTCAAAGGAAGCTCGTAAGTCGTGCCTCTGAGCTTGCATTCATCGACATCGTATTGAGGTTCTCCGACAGAGTAACCCAAATACGAAAGCTCAACGGCGTTGTTGAAACTTGTTATCGGAAAAATCGACAGAAACGCGTTGTGCAAGCCGATTTTTTTTCTGTCCGCAGGAGCAACATCTTTCTGGAGCAAATCCTGGAAAGAAGCCTTCTGCACTTCGAGAAGATCAGGAATGTCAGTAACGTTTTTCGCTACTTTTCCGAACCATTTTCTCGTTCTGTAGTTCTGTTGTCCTAAGATTCCCATCATTACCTCTCTGTCTGGTATCTGATATCTTCCGGCACTCCGAATAATTTCGAGTAAGCTAAAAATAAAAAAGCAGGTAAGACAGCACACAACTGCCTTACCTTACTAAAAAAGCAACTGAGCTCTGCAAAAATGCAGAATGTTTTCAGCAACTTACTTAATTTCTATTTCAGCGCCTGCAGCTACAAGTTTCTCTTTGATAGCTTCTGCATCTGCTTTTGAAACGCCTTCTTTTACAACGCCGTGACCTTCAACAAGCTCTTTAGCTTCTTTGAGGCCGAGGCCGGTGATCGTTCTTACTTCTTTGATGACGTTAAGTTTGTTAGCGCCTTCCGATTTAAGAACAACATCGAACTCCGTTTTTTCTTCTGCCGGAGCTGCTGCCGCTGCTGCCGGACCAGCTGCTACTGCTACAGGAGCTGCTGCGCTTACGCCGAGTTCTTCTTCGAGTTCTTTAATAAGTTCCGAAAGTTCGAGAACGGTCATTCCTTTGATGAATTCTTTTACTTCTTCTTTTGTCATTGTTTTCTCCATAAAACAAAAAAATTAATAATAACTAAGCCTGTTCAAGTTTGTCTTTGTATGCAGCAAGCAAGCGGACGAATGTCTGCGGAACAGCGTTAAGCAGCCGCACGAAATTCTGAGGAACAGCAAGCATTGTTGCAAGCAGCTTCGCCTGAAGCTCTTCTTTGCTCGGAAGGTCTGCGAGAACTTCCACTTCTTTCGCCGAAAGGATTTTTCCATCCAGTGCGCCGGCTTTTACAACGATACGCTCGTCTTTCTTTGCGATTTTTTTGACGACTTTTGCACCGCTGACCTGATCTCCCATTGTAAGTACGAGTGCCGTCATTCCCGAAAGGAAAGGAATGATGCCTTCATACGGAGTTCCTTCTACTGCGTGTTTCGCAAGAGTGTTCTTTACGACAAGCAGTCTTACCTGCTCTTTAGCGCACTCTTTACGGAAAGGAGTAAAGGTCTCCATGTTTACGCCGTTGAAATCAATTACGACACATGACGAAGCTTTGGAAAGTGCATCTTTGATCTCCTCGATGATCTGTTGTTTTTTGCTTTTTTCCATTAAGCAACTCCATCAATTTACTTCTGGTCATCGAAGAACAATGACAGGTCTCAGACAGGAAATTAAGCCCTTGGGCACCCGACTTCTACGACCAGAAACGATTATTAAAAAACTACTTAGCCTCATTAGCGAGAGCTGATTCATCAAGTTTGAGTCCCGGTCCCATCGTGCAGGAAATCGTGATCTTCTTGATGAATGCGCCTTTTGCCGTTGCCGGTTTAAGCTTCTGAAGGTCTTTGATAAATTCTACGACGTTGTCATAGATCTTATCTGGACCGAAGCTGAGTTTTCCGACCATGCAGCAAAGGACACCGGCTTTGTTGACTTTAAACTCAACACGACCGGCCTTTACAAGTTTGATTGCCGCGGTAATGTCGTTGTTGACAGTTCCGAGTTTCGGGTTCGGCATCAAACCTTTTCTTCCGAGAACCTTACCAAGTTTACCGATTTTACCCATCATTGCCGGAATCGTGACCAATTTGTCGAAATCAGTCCATTCTTCCTGCATGATTTTGTCGATAAGCTCTTCACTGCCGCAGAAATCTGCGCCGGCGTTCTTAGCCTGCTCAACCATGTCAGCGGGGACGATTGCGCAAACTTTTACGACTTTGCCGACACCGTGAGGGAATACGGTAGCACCTCTAACCATCTGATCCGATTTCTTTGCGTTGATACCGAGGTTAACTGCAAGTTCAACCGTCTCATCAAATTTTTTGGATGCGCTTTTCTGAAGAATCGTTACAGCTTCCTGAACGGTGTACTTAACGTTTCTGTCAAAATTTTTAGCTGCATCTGCAAGTCTTTTTCCACAAGCTGCCATTTTTCCCTCCTTACTCTACGGTGATGCCCATGCTGCGGGCAGTTCCGATGATAATTTGTTTTGCAGCTTCAAGATCGGTCGTATTGAGGTCGACAAGTTTCATCTTTGCGATCTCTGCGATCTGATCCATCTTCAAAGAACCGATTTTCTTTTTGTTGGGCTCCCCGGATCCTTTACTCTTGTCTAATGCTTTCATAAGCAACTGGGAAGCAGGCGGAGTTTTTGTAACAAATGTGAATGATCTGTCGCTGTAAATCGTAATAACAACAGGAATTACATAGCCTTTCTGTTCCTGTGTTCTTGCGTTGAAAGCTTTACAGAACTCCATAATGTTTACGCCGTGCTGTCCGAGTGCAGGACCAACGGGAGGAGCCGGATTCGCTGCGGCTGCAGGAATCTGCAACTTTACGTTTGCGATCACTTTCTTAGCCATTGTTTTACTCCTCTTAAAATGTTAATCCTCAACCTTCTCAACCTGCGAGAAGTTAAGCTCGACGGGTGTAGAACGCCCAAAAATATTAACCAAAACTTCTAACTTTTCTTTTCCTTCCTTTACGTCGTCAATAACTGCCTTAAAACCAGCGAAAGGACCATCTTTGATAAGGATCATTTCGCCTTTCTCGTACATCGTAGAGGAAGATCCGGAAACCTCGCCCTCTTCAAGCATTCTCTTGATTTTCTGGATCTCGGCTTCCGTAATAATCATAGGCATAGCAAAATTTTGCTTTTGTTTCGGGGTCTGGAATCTTTTCTTTTCTCCTATGAAAAGCGGTTTTCTTGAAAAAGGGACCTCTTTGACGAGAAGAAGCGCATCTTCCGAGAATTCCATCTGGATAAAAACATATCCGGGATAAAGATTCTTTTTGACGACTTTTACCTTACCGTCCTTCTTCTCTTCTATTTCGACTTCGGGAACGATAATCTCGCCGAAAGAACTCTGCATTCCTTTTTCTTCAATCAGCCGTTCGATAGCAGTTTTAAGCTTGCCTTCTTCACCTGACTGAGTGTGAATTGCATACCATTTCATTGGATGACCGCCTTAATAAATCAATCTGGAAAGATTCGACCAGATAAGATCGAAAACGACAAAGACAACCAGCATGATTCCGACAAATACAAAAACCGAAATCGTCGTGACTTTCGTCTCTTCTTTCGTCGGAGTTACGACTTTTTTAAGTTCATCTATCGCCTTGTTGAGTTCATCAAGGTAAAAACCTTTTTTTCCTTTCCAGAAGTAAAAAGTGATTCCCGCTGCAAGAAGGAAGCCGACAAGATTTTTTACCGGCAGCACTGACAGCAGTTTGACATCGGCGATATCAATCGCCCTGATTCCGAGCAAAGCATCGGAAGCCTGCGTCATGAAATACATCAGAACAAGGAAAAAAACCGTATAAAGCCCAAGGACTATCTTTCCGTTTTTCATAAAACCCTCAATCAAAAATGGCAGGCCAGGCAGGAATCGAACCCGCAACCCCCGGTTTTGGAGACCGATGCTCTACCAATTGAACTACTGACCTGCCTCGCAGCCAACTAAACCTTTACTTCCTTATGAACAGTGTGTTTTCTGTCATACGGACAGTATTTCTTGATTTCCATTTTATCAGCGGTGTTCTTTTTGTTCTTCATGGTCGTGTAATTTTTTCTCTTACACTCAGAACAACAAAGAGCGATTTTAACTCTTGCACCGACTTTTTTCTTAGAACCCATTTTTTACTCCAAACTATTCAATTATCTTGGAAACGACGCCTGCACCGACCGTTCTGCCGCCTTCTCTGATTGCGAAGCGGAGACCTTCGTCCATCGCGATCGGAACTATAAGGTTTACATTGATCGTTACGTTGTCG
>Ga0265298_10000192_pt1 | contig 93318 bp, 67 predicted proteins | sample AusTroGonzalo_MG_3_FD_193486 | JGI IMG/M metagenome (GOLD analysis project Ga0265298, IMG submission 193486) | Bovine rumen microbial communities from tropical cattle in Woodstock, Queensland, Australia - Gonzalo_01 | ecosystem: Host-associated > Mammals > Digestive system > Stomach > Rumen ...
CACATCGACAGGTGTTCTTTTGTGTAAAGATCAATAACCTTCTTGTAATACTGATCTTTCAAAACAGTTCGATTACTCTTCATTGTTAACTCGGTTTTGCGAGTCAACTTTTTTTAGGGAAAGACAATTACGTTATTGGCAGACGGGACGGACAGAACGGCTGAACTGCCGGCCATATCCGTACCAGTTTACCTTATCGGATGTGAACATTAGGATATAACAGGAGGATGGATAATTTGGGCTGAGTGAACTTGACATATATTCACCTTGAAAGCCTACGTGGAATGGAAACAATCCGCTGTAATCATCACATGTGGGGAGAAAGATAGAACTGTCCTCATATCCGGGAATCCTACTTGTAATTCTGTAACCTTGCACATTGTTACAGGTAGTCCATGTCCAGGTACAGTTCATGCACAATTCCATGAATTCATCAACAGTAGGCATGCGCCATCGGCCGCCCCATTTTTTATGTGCCACATCATCTTCAGGGGCAAGAACGGTTTTATTATCAGCAAAGCCATTATAGCCATAACTATCTACTGTACAATACTTTGTCAGTTCATATTCATCACCTTTGCACCATCTATAGTTTGACCAGGAGAATCTATTCTTCTCTTCTGTTTCACCCCAAGCATATAAACCACCGGGATCATCAGGTGTCTTTCCCTCGACATTACAGGTAGCCCACTTTACACTCAGTCCCAGATCAACATACTCATGCCTGCGGTGTGACCCGGACAAGTCTTTTTTTCTGGAGGGAACAATTACTGCCGTATCAGGCTTTTCTATCAAATCAATCAGATAATATGCCGTGTTTAAAGGCAGATTGACGGTCTCATAACCCATACTGTAGAACTCAATCCTATTTGCCGGATTACTCAACCGGAGAGAGAACTTTCCATTACTTTCAGTCAGATCATGATCAATAATCCGTCCCTCTGAGTCAAGTTCCTTGACATAAACCATATTGACCGGATTACCGTCAGAATCACGTACCACGCCCCGAATAATATCACCGGTCTTGAGTTTTTCATGAGTGGCAGCATCGGCAACGGCCTTTTCCAACAAACTCATATCAGGAAAAGTCCCTTCAGCTACTGACATATTCAAATATTTTGTACTGCCGTTATTATTGATTTTGATTTTCTTAAGGTTGTAGCAACCCGCAAAAGCCTCAGAACCTATCTCTTCCATAGAAGATGGCATGACCAGTTCTTCAAGAGAGGTACACCCGTCAAAAAAATGAGGACCGATATAATAACCTTCTTCTATTACTACTCTCTTAAGCGATGTACACCCGGTAAATAATCTGCTACCGTTTACAAGATTAAAACCGGACCGGATAACTATCTCCTCAAGTGATGTGCAGTTCTCAAACACCCTGTCGGTAAGAGCGCAATTCCCTGGAATGTTTATCTGCTTGAGATTAGTACAGTTACGGAAAGCCATTCCGCTCAAAAACCGCAGGCTGTCAGGAAGATGCACCGTTTCAATATCGGTAATACCGTCAAAAGCACCGGTGGAAACGCTTGAAACTTTATTCATCAATCCGTCAACAGATATGGAGTCTGGTATTACAATATGTGTCTTAACAACACCATCGGCAAGAGATTTTACTGACCATGTTTTATGAGAACCGTTGTCAGTATAGATGATTCCGTCAATGGTTACTGTTTGTACAGGTTTTGTCTGCGCGACCAGTACACCCCCCAAGCAGACCTGAACTATCATGATAAGCCACAACATAGCAAATAACTTTTTCATACCTGTATTTCATTAAAAAAATATTTAGGTGTACGAATCATCCTTATTATCCTGAATATTGCCTCCAAATCAAAACGAGTTTTCTTTTATTTTGTAAACATTCCAGCCAATAGCTTTCTTATACGTCTTTTTGCGTCCTTTGGGCACAATCAACACAAAATCCGATTCGTTGAAAGTGTTAGGGGCTATTGATGGTGGCTGTAAAGATCTGACCTCTATTGTTTTCAGTTTAGGACACCATTCGAAGGCATTTCTGCCAATTGTCTTTATATCTTCAGAGATGACAGCTGTCTCCAATGACAATAAACCTTTGAATGAATTATCCGGAATTTGTTCGTCCCAACCATATTCTATATCACAACCGGAACCTATGTTGCCTCCTCTTTGGATCTGATCGTTATCGTTTACAAACTCATAATTATCGCCGGCAGGACGACCTTGAGCATCGAAAGAATACCACCTGTGATAATCGCCTGAATGGTATTCTATAATCCTACCTTTTCCATCTCTTTTACTGTAATATTCCTCTTTCCATTCATCCCCCACAAGGTGATAAGACCTTATGCTTCCGTCACTGCTCTTTATGGTTCTTTTAATGCTGTTGGTTGTCTCAATGGTATCGGTTATCTGGCCATTGTGCCTGATTTCATACTCTGTCCATGAGGAATCCGGAACATTGTTGGAATAAATGACACGAGTAACCAAAGCAAGCTCATCACCTGAATAGTGATACACTACGCGCTTAAATACCGAACCATCACCATTATACTCTATCCTGCTCAAGAGCTTGCCGCGAGTACTGGTGCACGCCGCCATCATCAAGGCTAATGATACTACAGCAAAAATCTTCTTCATAATTCAGTCATATTTGCCGCAAAAATATAGGTATATATGAGGAGATACAAGGATTGGGCGTTGCAAAAACGTTGCAACAGAATTGCAACGCCAGATTCTTGACTATTGGAGTTTTGACAATTACTTTTGTCAACAAATAAATATTAGAAGTACTGGTTTTCAACATAAGCGTTAATGTAAATAAGAATGAGAAAAATTGTTGTTATCTTGTTGTCGGTTATTTTTGGTTCATGCAGCCGATACTTAACCAGTTCAGTTGCAACTGCCTATAATTCACAAGGCAGTCCTACGGCAAAATGGGCAGTGGGATTTGATAGAAACGGCAATATAATATCAAGGTTGAATTATACTCTTGTGGATGGAGTTTTTGTTGAAGATCAAAAGATGATATGCTCATGCAATAACAGTTACGGCTCCACTGATTCTATAAGGACATATTATAAGATGGCAGACAACAGTTGGGAGCCTGTATCAAGAGTTATTGACAGTTATAATGACCTGATGCTGAAATTCCGGACTACGAGTCTTAGCTATAATGATGGTGGATGGAATCAGGACTTTGTTGTTTCATGGACTTATGATTCACTCTCCAGAACCACTTCCATATCCTGCCGCGAATGGCAGGACCTTTCTCGATATGATGTAGAAGGCAACGCAATACGCACAATGTCAAATCTTGAAGATGGAGAATACAAGATTCACGATATTGTTTTTGACACAGTGGATTCAAAAGGAAATGTCATCAAAAGCGTGGTCAAGACAAAAACGCTTGAAGGATGGAGCAACAATTCAATTACAAACAAGATATATGATGACAACAATCGCGTGCTGACTGAAACTATCAATATTTTTGAGGATAATGTGGTGATAAGCAGCACTAAGATTGAATATTCATATAACAATTCCGGTCAGGCTGTCAGTGAATCTACCATGCATCTTAATGACGGAGAATGGAAAGTGAGTTATCAGACTGAATGGGAATATGAAACATCCGGAAAGGTTAAGAAAAGCACTTTTACAAGAATGGGGGATGGTCAGTGCTTGGATAAGGTTATAACGGAATACGAATATGATAAAAGAGGCAACAAGACACGTGAGACCACTAAACGGGAGAGTGGTGACACAGGTAATATGTCTGTTGCCGAGATACTAGTAATAGAGAACCACTATAATTATGTCATGCTCTAAAAAAGTCGATAAAACAAAGGATATGAAGAAGGTTCTACTTTTTCTGTCAGTAATAATGATGCTGCAGACAACAACTGTTTTGCTTGCTCAAGAAAATGTACTGCGACTTTCTGATGATACAGAATCTTTCAGTATTGATATTCTGGGGGATGAGGACATTATAAAAGGCATAACGGATGTGTTTGTAAACCTGGAACAGCCGGATTCTGTTCAGATTACGGATCAACCCGGAACAATCAACGTAGGGATAACTGGAGAACTTTATGATATTTGCCTTCATGTCCCTAAGGGGACGATAGGGCGTTACTTGAAGGCGGGTTACCCCTGGTATTCTTTTGGAAGTATTACAGACGGTGATACCATTGTTCATGAACAAAGCTTCAAAGTTGGAAATATTGTCTATTCCAAGACATCCTTATATTCAGATGATGTTTATTTAAGTGGATATTGCTATCACCAAGGCACAGAACCGGATACCACCACAGTTGTCGCCATACCAGAGATTGTGAAATCACCCAAAAGCGGGAGTTATTTCAGGGTTACCGGAATAGGCTGTAAGGCTTTTGTAGGATGCAGGGATTTGAAGACAGTCTGTCTGCCGGAACAACTGCACTTTCTAGGAGATTACGCGTTTTATGAATGCGCCATGCTGGAGCTTGATTCTCTGCCTGAGAGTATCTCTAACATAGGTGAATATGCTTTTGCAGGAACCGGGCTGAAAGGCGTGATGCGAATACCGTCTAAAGTTAAGATTGTCAGTAACGGTATGTTCGCCAATTGTAGGAATCTGACAGGTATCCGGTTGCATGATGATGTTGTTTCTATAGGGTATTCAGCATTCTATGGTTGTAGATCCTTGGAAACTGTTTCAATACCTAAGAGTGTAAAACATATATCCAATGGCGCTTTCATGGACTGTCCCGGCCTGACGGATATTTATATGTTTTGGACAGATTCAATTCCTGTTGTCACGTCCGAATATTCCTTTGACAAGAACAGGCATATCCTTAATGTGCCATACGGAAATGTGAACAATTATTTGGAGAGTAGGTTGCCTGATGGCTCCCATCAGTTCAGGATGGGGCTTATAACAGACTCAAGAGTCAGTTCAGAGTCGCGTGGTTTCCGTGTTGATGGGATATGGTATGAGGTTTCAGATAGCATTAAAAACAATGTTACAATTACAGGGAGGATAGGAGATGAACCAGTCTTTATAACTCCTGTGTCCGTTACTTACCCTGACACCGGTGTTGAATATCAGATAACCGGCGTTTCGGTCAGCAAACTGGACTGTTCCAGACTGATAATCAGTAATGGTGTTGAATTTGTTACCGGAAGGTTTGCCCCCAATGTTGAATATGTTTTTATACCATTATCTGTAATATCCATGCGGCTGCCATTCTATCACAGCTCTCATTTGAAGAGTGTTGGACCCGAGGGAGGTGGTTATGACATAGAATACGCATGGAAAGATTCCATTCCTGCTGAATCTTTCTGTCAACATGAATGTCTGGAAAAGGTTGTCATTTCAGAATCAATCAAATCAATCGGAAAGAGAGCGTTTCAGTATTGCCCTTGGCTTAGTGAAGTCTATAACAGGTCTCCAACACCACAAACAATAGATGATGATACATTTACATCTAAATCTATGTGTTGTTTGTATGTACCGAAAGGGAGTAAAAGACTATACAAGAAATCTACAGGTTGGAAAGACTTCAAGAGAATAAGGGTGATTCGTAAAATGAAGTGATTTACATATACCATTTGTTATTAGGCTAATAAATAGTACCTTCGTGCCTGAGAATATTTAGGTGTTAATTGCAGGATAATAAGAGTGACATACTGAAGAGTGAGGCCCGTTACAGACGCATGACGGAGACACCTGTTCCGCGTCTGGTGCTCAGTCTGGCTGTACCTACCATAATCAGTATGTGCATATCGGCCATCTACAATATTGTTGATTCATGGTTTGTGGGCCACATCAGCACCGTTGCCACGGCAGGTGTAGGTGTGGCTTTCGCTTATCAGTCGCTCATACAGGCTACCGGCTTCTTTTTTGGACACGGTTCCGGCAATTACATGTCCCGTGCGCTTGGTGCGCGTGATACAGAGGGTGCAGGCAAGATGGCTGCTACGGGATTTCTGTCGGCGTTCCTTGTGGGAGTGCTGTTCATGGTGCTGGGACTCTGTTTCATGACACCCCTTTCGCGGTTGCTTGGCGCAACTCCTGATGTAGTGCCTTACTCCAATGCTTACCTCAAGTGGATTCTCATAGCCACGCCATTCCTTGTGTCGCAGATGACTCTGAACAACCAGTTGCGTCTGCAGGGTAATGCCATGCTGGCCATGATAGGAATAGCCGCTGGAGCGGTGCTGAACATTTTCTTTGACTGGCTTCTGATAAACCGTCTGGATATGGGTGTAAGCGGTGCATCTCTGGCTACACTGATAAGCCAGTTCATATCCTGGTGCCTGTTGCTGTGGGCCACGTTCTTTGAGGGGAACGTGCATATTCGCCTACGCAACTTTGCACCCACATTGGACCGTTTCCGTGAGATAGGGGCAGGCGGGTTGCCATCGCTGATGCGTCAGTCGCTTTCCAGCATATCGGCCATTTGTATGAACTGGGCTGCTGCAATCTATGCGCTTGAAGGACAGGAGGCTTCAACAATAGCCGCATTTACAGTTGTGGCACGTGTTATGCAGACCGCAATGGCGGTGATTTTGGGAGTAGGCCAGGGATTCCAGCCGGTTTGCGGATTCAACTGGGGTGCCAAGCGGTATGGCCGGGTAAGGGAATCGTACCTGTTCACCATAGGCATGTGTGTGGTAATTCTGCTGGTAACATCCGCTCTTGGATGGATATTCGCTCAGGAGATAATATCATTCTTCCGCGATGAGGACCCGGAACTTATAAGAATAGGAACTACTGTACTGCGCTGGCAGTGCGTGGCGTTCCCGTTGGTGGGCTTGACCACTCCTACAAACATGCTTCTGCAGAATATACGCCGTACAGGAAAAGCTACTTTGCTGGCCATGAGCCGTCACGGATTCGCGTTCTATCCCACACTTTTCATACTGCCTGCCATCTGGGGTTTACAAGGGCTTGAGGCCACAATGGCTACTGCCGATGTTCTGACATTTGCACTGGCCCTGCCGTTTGCAATAGGCATGATACGGGAACTTTCGGCCCGTGAAAAAGGCACTTTCCAAGAAAGAAGTTAACTTTGCGTCATGGAAAAGTCATTCGGTGACATGCTGGCGCTGCTTAAGCAGCTTATATCTACTCCGTCAGTAACACGGAGCGAGCAGGAGGCATCGGCCATACTCAAGGCCGATATGGTCCGTCATGGCTATACTCCTAAGGAGATTGGACTTAACCTGCTGCTTTACGGCCATTCATATAATCCTGCCAAACCAACACTGCTGCTTAATAGCCATATTGATACTGTAAAGCCTGTGGCAGGGTGGACCAAAGACCCGTTCACGCCTGTTGAGGAGGATGGAAAACTGTACGGTTTGGGCAGTAACGATGACGGTGCAGGGCTTGTGTCACTGCTATATGCTTTCTATCAACTTGACAGCAAGGAGCAACCTTATAATCCTCTGTTTCTTGCAACAGTCGAAGAGGAGGTGAATGGTATTGGAGGAATGAAACTGGCTGTAAAGGAACTTCCGCACATTGATGTGGCGCTTATAGGTGAGCCTACCGGCATGCAGCCTGCAATAGCAGAGAAGGGTCTGATGGTGCTTGATTTTACCGTTCACGGCAAGTCGGGCCACGCTGCACGCAACGAGGGTATAAATGCACTTTATCGTGCCACGGAACTTATAGAGAAATTGCGTGGATTTAGATTTGACAAGGTATCGGAACTGCTTGGGCCTGTCAAGTTCACCATAACAATGATTAACGCAGGTACACAGCACAATGTGATTCCTGATGTATGCACATTCACTGCCGATGTACGCACAAATGAGTTATACTCCAACCGCGAGGTGTTTGATATGATATGTGCCGTGCTGCCGGAGTGGTGTGAGGTAAAGGCGCGCTCGTTCAACCTTAATTCATCAAGGATAGACGTGAATCATACCATAATATGCAAGGCTGTAAGCATGGGGCTGGTTCCTTATGGGTCGCCTACATTGTCTGACCAGGCTGTCCTGGACTGCCCGTCATTCAAGATGGGTCCCGGTGAATCCTCACGTTCACATACTGCTGATGAGTTTATATATATTTCAGAACTTGAGCTGGCTGTGCCCGAATATCTGAAATTGCTTGACGGATTGTACGTTGGCGAATAATTATACGGATTTCTGCAGTTTATAACCCTATAAAGTGTTATAAACTGCAAATTTCTTTTAAATACTTTTCAAAAATATACAAAGTAAAAAATAAAGAATATCTTTGTATCGCGATTGCAAAACGGCGTGTCCGTGGAGTGATTGCCACAAAAGAAAGATAGTCCTTTTTATAAATATCATTGGGTTTCGTTTGATGTGAATCACGCGCCGCCAAAAAAGAGAAGAGATACTTAGGTAGCTCTTCTTTTTTTATTATTTTTACGCCAAACAAAAAAACTATGGTTATGGAAAGCGGATACGCCGACGGTATAAGCCGTATAGAGATCAACTCCCTTTGGGGCAGGAAACATATTGTATGGAACCTTCGTCCCGATGTGAACATTCTGAGCGGTGTGAACGGTACGGGGAAAAGTACCATTCTTAACAAGACTGTAGCCCGTCTGGATTATCTGGCAGGCGAGAGCCAGGATGAGACGCCCGAAGTACAGATAGACTATTTTCCTGATGGTGCATCCAAGATCAAGTATGACGTGATCCGCAGCATTGACCGTCCGCTCATGCACAGCAACCTGCTTGAGAAGATGAGTGACAAGAGCGTGGTGTCGGAACTGGACTGGCAGTTGTATAAGTTGCAGCGCAGGTATCTGGACTATCAGGTCAACATAGGTAACCGCACCATCCAGCTGCTTACATCAGGTGATCCTGAAAAACTGAAGGAGGCACAGGAGATATCAGCTCCTAAGATCAGATTCATGGACTTTATGGACGAGCTGTTCATGGATACCGGCAAGAAGATCATACGTACCAGCAATGAGATACTGTTTGACCAGTTCGGAAACACTTTGCTGCCTTATAACCTTTCATCGGGCGAGAAGCAGTTGCTTGTGATTATGCTTACCACCCTTGTCCAGGATATGACTCCCGGAGTGCTGCTTATGGATGAACCGGAGATTTCGCTCCATATAGAATGGCAGCAGCAGCTTATTCAGCGCGTCCGCTCACTTAACCCCAATGTACAGATAATAGTGACCACACATTCGCCTGCACTGATAATGGACGGATGGATGGATTCAGTCTTTGATGTTGAGGATATTACCGTAAAGTGAAAACTGTCCGGTTATGAAGAGACTTACGGACAATATCAGTTCACGTTATTTCGAGGCGGCCGACAAACTCCTTCCCAGCAGGCGCAGAGGCAGGATTGTGGCATTTGTCGAGAGCTATGACGATGTCTCTTTCTGGAGGCTTCTGCTTGATGAGTTCGAGACTCCTGAACATTATTTCCAGATAATGCTTCCCAACAGGGGCGGACTTACCAAGGGAAAGAAATCCGCCTTGCGCTCATGCATAGAGCATAATGGCTTGGGAAAGAACCTGATAGCCTGTGTTGACAGTGACTATGACTGGCTGCTTCAGGGTGTTACCCAGACATCGAAGGAGATCATATCCAGTCCATACGTCATACAGACTTACACATACGCCATAGAGAACTACCAGTGCTGGTCGGGTAGCCTGCATCAGGTTTGTGTGCAGTGTACGCTCAATGACCACCGTCTGATAGATTTCCCTGCGTTTATGGAACTGTATTCAAAGGCTGTCTATCCGCTGTTTGTGTGGAACGTATGGTTTTATCGGAAGAAACTTCACAACAAGTTCAGCATGCAGGACCTGAACATAGACATAAGGCTTAAGACGGTTGATGTAAACCGTCCGCAAGGTGCTTTGATAGGGGTGACCGAGAGGGTTGGCCACAGGGTCCGCTGGATGGAGAGCCATTATCCGGATGCTATCCCTGAAGTGGCGGAACTCCGTAAGGAACTGACCGCAATGGGTGTAACCGAGAACGAGACATACCTGTACCTGCAGGGACATCATCTGGTGGAGAATGTGATAATGAAACTGCTTATGCCTGTATGCACTGCCCTGCGACAGGAACGCGAGGCGGAGATTCGCCGCTACGCAGTCCACAACCAGCAATACCGGAATGAGATAAGTGCATATCAGCACAGTCAGATGAGTCTGTCCGAAGCCCTGCGCAAGAACACGCATTACAGGGATTGTGCTCTATATCAGCGTATGCGTGACGATATGAAAAAACTGTTATCTATGCTTCCAGAAGGAGGGAGTCAGGATAAGCAGGACGCTGAAGACCTCAAGTCTTCCCATCAGCATCAGGAAGGTGGAGAACCACTTGCCTAAAGCGGGCAGGTCACTCCATGGTATATTGCATCCATGGTATCCGATGGTAAGGCCCACATTGCTAAGGCATGAAAGTGAGATTCCGTATGCTTCGGCAATGTCTATTCCTATTGCCAGATAGAAGAACCATCCTAAGAATACCAAAGCCAGAAAGAATATGCTGAACGTGAGCACACTCTGTTTTGTGGCAGGCGGTATGACTTTACCGCTCACCCTGACCGGAAGAACTGCATTGGGATGCAGGATGTGATTGAACTCATTGCGCATGGACTTGACCAGGATGGCTATGCGTGCAGATTTCATACCTCCCGATGTGGAACCGGAGCAGGCACCGAAATACATGCCTAATCCAAGCAGCATCCAGATGAACGGAGGCCACTGGGTATAATCGGTGGTGGTGAATCCTGTCGTGGTAATTATGGCTGTGACATGGAACAGGGCATTGCGTATGGATGCTGAACCGTTGTAGGGCGTGGATATGTATAGGCTTACGGTAACGATAATGGTAAAAACAAGCCATATTGTAAAGTACCACCTGAATTCGGTGTTCTCTATGAGTTTGTGGAACTTGCCCCGGAACGCCGCAAAGAAAAGCAATCCGTAATTTATTCCCGACAGGAACATGAAAAAGGTTATCACATACTCAATGCTATGTGAATTGAAGTAACCGATACTTGCGTTTTTGGTGGAGAATCCGCCGGTGGCAGCTGTACAGAGAGCGTGGTTTATACTGTCGAATATGCCCATGCCGCAAAATCTTAGTGATACTGCACAGAGTACGGTTATCATGACATATACAGTGATTATCCAGCGACCGCTCACGCTTATGCGCGGATGAAGCTTGCCGTGTGTAGGTCCGATGGCCTCGGCCGCAAAAAGCTGGACTTCACCCATACCGAATATAGGCAGTACGGCCACCGTGAAGAATACAATACCCAGACCGCCTATCCATTGAGTTAGGCTGCGCCAGAACAGCAGGCCGTGTGGCATAGCCTCAATGTCGTCAATGATGGTTGCACCCGTGGTGGTGAATCCTGACATGGTCTCGAAATAGGCATCGGTATATGAAGGTATGTATCCGCTCACATAATATGGTAGCGAACCGAACAGGGAGAACAGCGCCCAGCTTATGGCAACTACAATATATCCGTCGCGGCGTGTCATGACACTTTCGCTGTTCCGGGTGTTCTTGCCTATGATCATAAGGGTCATACCGCAGCAGGCGGCCACAAGTGAGGATATAATGAACCCGAACAGGTCCTTCTCGCCGTAGAACATGGGCAGAAGTGCGCAAAGCAACAGTATAGCTGATTCAATAAGAAGCAGTACTCCCAGTATGCGTTGTATGATCTTGAAATGTATCAATTAAAATACTTTTCTATGGTTTTTATCATTCCTTCCAGGCAGAATACCACTACATGGTCGTCAGGCAGGATCTGGGTATTGCCGGTAACTATAACGGCTTCCTTGTTGCGGATGAGTCCGCCAATGGTCACTCCACGGGGAAGTGATATGTCCCTTACCAGACCGCGGGTTATCCTGGCGTTCTCCTTTACGTTGAATTCGGCTACATCGGCATTTGCGAATGTAAGGCACTTGACGTTGGTGACATCGGCGTCAAGCATCATCTGGTAGATGTGGCTGGCTGCAATCTTCTTCTTGTTTATGACGGTGCCTATATCCAGTTTCTCTGCCATGTTGATGTAGTCTATGTTCTCCACCTCGGCTATGGTCTTGGTAACCCCGAAACGTTTTGCGGCCAGACAGGCCAGGATATTGGTTTCGGAATTGTCTGTCAGTGCTACAAAAGCCTCGGTGTGCTGTATTCCCTCGCTCAAGAGAAGGCTGGGGTCTCTGCCATCGCCGTTTATAACCATGACTTTGCCGTCAACCTGTTCGGTAAGGGCGTGGCAGCGTGCCATATCGCTCTCTATTATCTTGAGGTTCATATAGTCCGGCATGAGTTGGGCTGTACGTACTGCTATGCGGCTGCCGCCCATTATTATCACGTCGCGGACATCGGGAAGTTCCTCTTTGCCGGCAATTTTCCGGATATGGGGAATATGTTTCTTCATGGTCATGAAATAGACCAGGTCTCCGGCTTTCATTGTGTCATCTCCGCTTGGGATTATGGTAACTCCTTCACGCATGATGGCCACTATATGGTATGGCAGTTCACGGCCCAGCTGGGCAAGCGGCTTGTCCAGGATCTTGGCGTTGTCACGCAGTTTTATTCCCATCATGACCAATGCTCCTCCCGCAAATTCCCACCACTGGCGTATCCAGCTCAGTTTCATGCCATCCACAATATCCTTTGCGGCCAGCATCTCGGGATATATGAGAGAGTCCACGCCCATGCTTGAAAAGTAATCCTTGTTCTTGGGTTGGAGATACTCGTAGTTGTTGATTCGTGCCACGGTCTTCCTGGCGCCCAGATAATGGGCCAGTTGGGCGGAAACGAGGTTCCGGCTCTCGTCGGTGGTTACGGCAACGAAAAGGTCGGCATCGCCGGCACCGGCCTCCCTGAGCCCGTGAAGGGAAATAGGTGATTCCTGTATGGTAAGCAGGTCAAAACTGGAGTCCAGACGGGCCAGTTTCTCAGGACTTTCATCTATCAGGGTTATGTCCTGGTTCTCACCGGCCAGAAGTTTGGCCAGATGGATTCCAACATTTCCTGCTCCTGCAATAACGATTTTCATTGTTCTGCTTGTTTTGTTCCGGAAGTCTGCTCATGCAGTGCGCTGATAACTGCATCCTCGTCGATGTGACACAGATGCAGGAGTTGGGGCGTGGAGCCGTGCTCGATGAAACGGTCAGGCAATCCCAGACGCCTTATTGTGGGAGTGAAGCCGCTTTCTGCCATATATTCAATTACAGCAGTGCCCAGTCCACCTGTCACAGTGCCGTTCTCTATGGTTATAATGCGGCTGAATTTCTTTCCTACCTCCGAAAGTATGTCTGTATCTATGGGCTTTAGGAAACGCATGTCATAAAGTGCTGCGGTCATTCCGCTTTCTTTCTCCCATGTCTGTATGGCTTGCTCTGCCAGGTTGCCTATGGGGCCGATGGAGAGTACCGCCACGTCATTACCGTCTTTTATCTTGCGTCCGGTTCCTACAACTACGGGCTCAAAAGGCTTGCGCCAGTCAGTGAGAATGCCGTGTCCGCGAGGGTAGCGGATTACAAACGGACCCTGATCGGGCAGTTGTGCGGTGTACATGAGATTGCGCAACTCTATTTCGTCATACGGCGAGGCTATGGTAATGTTGGGGATGGGACGCAGGAAAGCCAGGTCAAAAGCTCCATGGTGAGTGGGACCGTCCTCACCTACAAGTCCGGCCCTGTCAAGACATATTACGACATTCAGTTTCTGGATTGCAATGTCATGTATAAGGTTGTCGTATGCGCGTTGCATGAATGATGAATAGATGTTGCAGAAAGGCATCATGCCTTCCTTGGCGAGACCACCTGAGAATGTAACCGCATGTCCTTCGGCAATGCCTACGTCAAAGCAGCGGTCTGGATAGGTCTTCATAGGAATGTCCATGCTGCATCCTATTGGCATGGCAGGGGTAATGCCGATAATCCTTGAGTTTTCTTTCATGAGTTCCAGAAGTGTCTCTCCGAACACGTCCTGGAACAAGGGCGGCTGACCGTCTCCGTTACGTATTATCCTTTCTCCTGTAACCTTGTCAAACAGACCTGGGGCATGCCATACGGCGGAATCCTTTTCGGCCGGTTTGTATCCCTTACCCTTTATTGTCTTTATGTGCAGGAGCTTGGGCCCGTGCATGTTCCTGATGTTGGACAGGATGCGTACCAGATTCTCTACGTTATGTCCGTCAACTGGTCCGAAATAGCGTATGTCCATACCTTCGAACATGTTGTTCTGATGTGTGAGCTTTATCTTGATACGGTTGTTACGGCGTATTATGTTGCGGCGGCGCTGTTCTGTCATGAGTCCGAGCTTGTCAAGCACCCGGGCCACAATGTAACGGAACTTGTTATAGGGACGTGATGTCTGGAGCTGGGTGAGGTAACTGCGCATGCCGCCGACACTCTGTGATATGCTCATGTTGTTGTCATTCAGTATGATGAGCAGATCATTGTTTGTTATTGAGGCATTGTTGATGCCTTCAAATGCCAGTCCTCCGCTCATGGCACCGTCACCTATCACAGCCACGACACGCCGTGACGAATGTCCGTTGCGCTTGTCGGCAACAGCCATACCCAATGCTGCAGATATGGAGTTTGATGCATGACCGCTTGTGAAGGTGTCATATTCGCTTTCATCAGGTGAAGGGAAGGGCTTGAGGCCGCCGAACTTGCGGTTGGTACAGAAACGGTCACGGCGACCGGTCAGGATCTTATGGCCGTAAGCCTGATGTCCCACGTCCCATACTATGCGGTCATCGGGAGTGTTGAAAACATAGTGCAGGGCGACTGTCAGTTCAACTGTGCCCAGACTTGATCCGAAATGGCCCGGATTATGTGAAAGCTCATCAATTATCATCTGTCTCAGTTCCTGACATACTTGCGGCAGTTGTTCAAGACTGAGTTTTTTCAGGTCTTTCGGTGAATCAATGCTCTTAAGCAATCCGTTTTCAGTTATGTCTGCATCAACGCTGTCCATCCTCGGTTTGGGTTGTTCAAACGGCAAATGTACCATTTTTCGGGTGAATTATCCATCTTTTTTTAAAATAAGGTTGTTTTTTGACTGTCTTTACAAGGTTGAGTCGAATATAATGACACTTTATTGGATTTATGGTTATCTTTGACATTCAAGAAAAATCCGAAATGACATATACGATTGATGATATAGCGTCCGTGATCGGAGCGGAGAGACACGGATTCTGCCCGGCTTCCATCTCATGGCTTCTTACGGACAGCCGTTCATTGTGCTTTCCCGCGGAAACCCTGTTCTTTGCGCTCAAGACCAAACGCAATGACGGACATAACTATATACGTGAGCTATACAAAAGAGGTGTAAGGAATTTTGTGGTCAGTTATCTGCCCGATGACATGAATGATTATCAGGAATCCAATTTCCTGCTTGTCAAGGATACACTTGCAGCTCTGCAGGCTCTTGCCGCTGCACACCGTAAAAAATTTGACATACCGGTGGTGGGTATTACCGGCAGCAACGGCAAGACAATGATAAAGGAATGGCTTTATCAGTTGCTTGAACCGGACTATGCCGTGACACGTTCTCCCAGGAGTTATAACTCACAGATTGGAGTGCCATTGTCAGTTTGGCTGTTGAACAAACAGTCTGAGATAGGCATTTTTGAGGCAGGCATATCAAAGAAAGATGAGATGGCCCAGCTGTGGAAGATAATCAAGCCTACCATAGGCGTTATTTCAAACATAGGACTTGCCCATCAGGAGAATTTCCAGTCGCTTCAGGACAAATGTGTCGAGAAGCTGAAACTGTTCCGCGACTGCGACGTGGTGATTTACAATTGTGATAATGACCTGATCCAGAGTTGTGTAGATAAATCAATTATAACAGCCCGTGAGATTGCATGGTCCCGTAAGGATCAGGACAAGCCTCTCTTCATATCGTCGGTTGTCAAAGGTGAGAGCTCCACTGAGATAACATACCGTTATATAGGTCTGGAGAATAGGTTTACAATCCCGTTCATTGATGATGCCTCGATAGAGGATGCTTTGCATTGTCTTGCAGTATGCATTTACCTTATGGTTCCGCCCAAAAAGATAACCAAGCGCATGGCCGCACTTGAACCGCTTGCCATGCGTCTGGAAGTAAAGGACGGCAAGCAGGGATGCATAGTGATAAATGACAGTTACAATTCCGATATCTCATCTTTGGGAATAGCTCTTGACTTTATGGCACGGCGTCAGGATGACAAGTCACGCGGGCGCACGCTCATTCTTTCGGACATACTCCAGTCGGGCTGGTCAGTCCATGAGCTGTACAGGAGGGTGGCACAGTTGGCTGAGAGCCGTGGCATAACCAAGCTGATAGGTATAGGCGAGGACATTTCATCTGAAGAAAAGCGGTTTGATATTCAGGAGAAGCATTTCTTCAATACTACCGATGATTTTCTCAAATCGGATCTGATGAAACGTTTCCATAATGAGCTTATCCTTATCAAGGGTGCCAGGACGTTTGAGTTTGACAGGATAGCTGAACGGTTGGAACTGAAAGTACATGAGACAATACTGGAAGTCAATCTTCAGGCTATCGCCGATAATTTGAACCGTTATCGCGGGATGCTTAAGCCCGATACTGGAATAGTGTGCATGGTCAAGGCATCGGCCTACGGATCCGGGGCGATAGAGGTGGCCAAGACACTCCAGGACCGGCAGGTGGATTACCTGGCCGTGGCCGTGGCCGATGAGGGTGCTGAACTGCGCAAGGCCGGTATAACCACCAATATCATGGTGATGAACCCGGAGCGCACTTCATTCAATACCCTGTTTGATTATAAGTTGGAACCGGAAGTTTACAGTTTCCATCTGCTGGATATGATAATCCGTGCTGCAGAGCATAACGGAGTGACCAATTTCCCCATACACATAAAGATAGACACTGGTATGCACCGTCTGGGATTCGCCCCTGATGACATGCCGGAACTCGTTCACCGTCTGCAGAAACAGACTGCTGTCATTCCCTGCTCAGTATTTTCACATTTTGTAGGCAGTGACAGCAGTGACTTTGACGATTTTACAAAACTTCAGATTGAGCGGTTCAACAGAGCTGCCGATGCACTTCAGTCAGCTTTCAAGCACCATATAATACGTCATATCTGCAACTCGGCAGGAATAGAGAGATTCCCTGAGGTCCATTATGACATGGTACGTCTGGGCCTTGGACTTTACGGAATCAATCCGCTTGACAACCAGCCTCTTGAGACGGTATGTACGCTCAAGACCACCATACTTCAGATTCGTGACCTGGAACCCGGCGAGACAGTTGGCTACAGCCGTAAGGGCAAGATAACCAGACACTCCCGGATTGCTGCCATTCCTATAGGCTATGCCGACGGTCTGGACCGTCACCTGGGAAACGGAAAAGCCTACTGCCTGGTGAACGGACAGAAGGCTTATTATGTGGGTAACATCTGTATGGACGTGTGTATGATAGATGTCACTGACATTGAATGCCAGGAGGGTGACAGCGTTGAGATATTCGGCCCCAACCTGCCTGTTCACGTGTTGTCTGATATACTTGGGACAATCCCGTATGAGATTATCTCTACAGTCTCTATACGTGTAAAGAGAGTATACTATACGGAATAACTTTGGCGTTGGCCTTGGCTTTAAAAAACAACTAACCTAAAAACTATATGACAACTGTAAACAATTCTACGACAACTCAACGGATGACAAATTTCCGTTGGGTGATGTGTGCCCTCCTTTTTGTGGCCACTACAGTCAATTATCTGGACCGTCAGGTGCTTTCACTTACCTGGAAAGATTTTATCTCGGTTGATTTCGGTTGGAGTGACAGCCAGTACGGTACCATTACCGGTTTCTTTTCCATTTTCTATGCTGTAGCCTGCCTTTTCAGCGGCAAGTTCATTGACAAATTAGGTACCCGCAAGGGTTATCTGTGGGCCATATTCATTTGGTCGATAGGTGCCTGTATGCACGCTGCCTGCGGATGGGGCGCACTTAAATGGGCCGGTGCGGAGTCAATGGAGGCAGCCAAGAATTCGGCCGATATCATGCTGCTTGTCACTACGGCCTCTGTTTATATGTTCATATTCTGCCGTGCAGTGCTGGCGCTTGGTGAGTCCGGCAACTTTCCTGCCGCCATCAAGGTTACTGCCGAATATTTCCCCAAGAAAGACCGCGCATTTGCAACGTCAATATTCAATGCCGGTGCATCGGTAGGTGCTTTGGCCGCTCCCGCATGTATCCCGCCTTTGGCTGCCGCTACCAGTTGGGAAATGGCGTTCATCATTATCGGCGCGCTGGGCTTTGTGTGGATGTTCTTCTGGTTTGGGCTTTACCGTAAACCTGAGGAATCAAGGTTTGTGAACCAGGCTGAGTTGGAGTATATACACCAGGATGACGCTGCCGAACTGGCTGCTGCCAAGGCTGCTGAGCCGGTCAAGGAGGAGAAGTCAATTCCGTTCTTCAAGTGTTTCACATTCCGTCAGACATGGGCTTTCATTTGCGGAAAGTTCTTTACAGACGGTGTATGGTGGTTCTTCCTGTTCTGGGCTCCCGCATATTTCAGTGACCAGTACGGTTACCGTTCTGATTCTGCCATGGCAATCAAACTCATATTCGTGCTCTACCTGATTGTTACCGTGGTGAGCATAGGTGGTGGCTACCTACCTAAACTTTTTGTTGAGAAAAAAGGCATGGAGCCATACTCGGGCCGAATGAAGGCTATGCTCATATTCGCTTTCTTTCCGTTGCTGGCTCTTTTTGCACAGCCTCTGGGCAAGTACAGTGCATGGTTCCCTGCAATCATCATCGGTTTGGCGGGTGCCGGACATCAGGCATGGTCAGCTAACCTATATTCAACCATTGGTGATATGTTCCCCAAGTCAACCATCGGTACAATCACTGGCGTGGGCACCACAATGGGTGGTCTTGCATCATTTATGATAAATAAGGGCGCAGGTATGCTCTTTACCAAGAGCGATGCCATGGGTTCTGCATTCAGTTTCCTGGGATTTGAGGGCAAGGAGGCCGGATACATGATTGTGTTCTGCATCTGTGCTGTAGCCTATCTGATTGGCTGGACAGTGATGAAACTGCTCGTGCCCAAGTACAAGCCTATTGTTGTGGATTGATAGGACCTTTTAGGGATTTATTATGGACAACCTTGCCTTTAAGGCTGCCGATGACCGGTATGACGGGCGCATGCTGTATATCCGATGCGGTCGCAGCGGTGTGAGACTACCTGCTGTGTCCCTGGGTTTCTGGCACAATTTCGGCAGTGTGGATGATTTTGAAAAGGCGCACGCCACTGCCAGGTGCGCTTTTGACAACGGAATAACCTGTTTTGACCTGGCTAACAACTATGGTCCCGAATATGGCAGCGCCGAGGAGAATCTGGGGCGTATGATGGATATGTCTTTCCGTCCTTACAGGGATGAACTGTTCATTACCACAAAGGCAGGTTATGACATGTGGCCCGGACCATACGGTGACTGGGGTTCAAGAAAATACCTTATGAGCAGTCTGGATCAGAGTCTAAGGCGCATGCGCTTGGATTATGTGGATCTGTTCTATTCACACCGTTATGATCCTGAGACTCCGCTTGAGGAGACTATGCAGGCTCTGGTGGATATAGTGCGCCAGGGTAAGGCACTTTATGTGGGATTGTCAAACTATCCGGTTGAGACACTTGATTTCTGTTTCAGCTACCTTAAGGCGCGTGATGTCCCATGTCTTATCTATCAGGGTCGATACAATATGATGGACCGCAGGGTGGAGAAAAGCGGAATACTCAAGGCCTGTCATGAAGCAGGTGTAGGCTTTACGGCTTTTTCACCGCTTAACCAGGGTCTGCTGTCAGACCGTTATCTGAACGGAATACCGGCCGATTCCCGTATGGCACGCAATTTCTTCCTTAAACGTGACGTGCTGACACCGGAACTGATTGCGAATCTTAAGAAACTGGATGAGATAGCCGGTTCACGTTCACAGTCACTCTCAGAGATGGCGCTTGCATGGCTGCTCAAGGACGGCATGGTGACATCGGTCCTGGTGGGAGCCAGTTCTCCAAGGCAGTTGCTGACCAATATCAGATCTGTAAACAACATGCAGTTCACTAAGAGTGAAATCTCAGAGATAGAATCAATTATTTGTAAATACTAACCAAATTATCACTATGAGTTACAACAAACCTACTGTCAGGGAGAAGATCGCATACGCCCTGGGTGATGCGGCTGCAGGTGGCATTACATGGAAAATCATGTCAATCGCTTTCCCTTTGTTTTTCACGAATGTATTCGGGCTGACGTTTGCCGATGCTGCAGCGCTTATGCTTATAGCACGACTGTTTGACGTGGTTACCGATCCGATAATGGGCAGTCTGGCTGACCGTACCCAGTCCAAGTGGGGTACATACCGTCCATGGCTGATATTCGGAGCCATACCCTTCGGCCTGATATTTGCCCTGCTTCTTTATACTCCTGATCTGGGGCCTGCCGGCAAACGTGTCTATGCATACGTGCTCTATCTGCTTATGATGGCTATATATACCGCAGTAAATGTACCGTACGGTTCACTTTTAGGTGTTATGACCGATGATGATAATGAGAAGAACCAGTTCTCATCATACCGTATGGTAGGTGCCTACGCAATGGGCTTCATCACTCTTCTGTCATTTCCATATCTTCAGAAGATGGTGGGTGGTACCGATGCCCATCAGTATGCCGTACTGGGTGCCATATTCGGCATCATAGCGGCTGCGATGACTCTTGCGTGCGGTCTGATGACCAAGGAGAGGCTCAAGCCTGTCAGGGCCGAGAAATACTCTTTCCGTCAGTTCGCGGACCTGTTCAAGAACAAGCCATGGATATATCTTACACTTATCGGTCTCTGCACCAACTTCTTCAACGGATTCCGTTATGCTGTGGCCGGATATCTTATCTCATACTGTCTGGGCGGTGATGTGACTGTAGGGTCGCTCATCATAAACTACACGGTGCTGATGGCGTTCGGTGAGGTTACCTGCATGATTTTCGGAGGTGTATCTCCCAAATTTGCCAGATGGGTGGGCTCTAAACGCATGGCATTCCTTTGGGCTGCGGTCATTTGCGTGGTGTTCTCGGTGCTCTTCTTCTTTATCCCGATGAGTCCCAAGTATATCTGGCTGATGGTGGCTGTGGTTGTCCTGACATCGGTAGGTGTTGGACTCTATTCGCCACTGTTGTGGTCAATGTATGCCGATGTTGCCGATTTTGCCACAGAGAAATTCGGCACCTCATCTACAGGACTCATTTTCTCGTCGGGAACAATGGCTCAGAAACTGGGCGGTGCCATATCGGGTTCATTGATCGCACTGCTTCTGGGTTTGGCTGGTGCACGCATGATACCAGATGAGTTCGGCAACATGTCAATCGATCCGGCTTCGGTAACCGAGTCGGTCCGTACCATGGTATGGTCACTGTTCTCTCTTATACCCGCAGTGATAGCCTTGATAATGGGATGGCTGGCTTATAAGTTCCCCATAAAGAAATAAAACTTAGGCAATTTTACCGGTTGGAATATGAAATAACCGCAATCCTAACGGACTGCGGTTATTTTTACTGTTGCAGATGAACAGGGTATTCCTATGGGCGGATTCTCCTTGCTTACGCTTACCGTTACCTGCAGAAGACTGTTGTAGTTATCCAGCAGTGCATTGGCAATGCGTCCGGCTACGTGCTCCAGAAGTTTTGAGCGGATTTCCATCTGCTGTTTGACTACAGATGCAACCTTGGCATAGTTTATTGTATGGGATATGAGGTCAGAACCGATTGCCTTGGTGATGTCTGCCTCCATTTGTAACGATACGGTGTACCACGCTCCCACAATGGCCTCCTGCGGTTCCACGCCATGATAGGCGTAGAACCGCAGTCCGGTCAGTGCTATTGTCTGCTTTTGTATGTTCATGTGGTTATCCGCAACGTGATGAACCGCAGTTCTTGCAGATTAGACAGCCCTCCTGATAGACCAGTGATTCCGAACCGCATACGGAACACTTTTCACCCTTGACGGCGGTACCGTCCTGCACATATTTCTTAAGTGCGCGCTCCACGCCGTTCTTCCAGTTGTTGATGTTCTCAGAACCCAGATCCAGTGAACCGATAAGCTTGATGCATAGGTCTATAGGCATCTGATAGCGGAGCACGCTGGATATGAGCTTGGCATAGTTCCAATATTCCTTGTCAAACTTCTCGGACAGACCCTCTATGGTAACTTTATAGCCGCGCTTATTTGTGAACTGGAAATCATAGCGCTTCTTACCGTTTTCATCAATATTCTTGATTATCCAGCCTTTCTCTACGGTCTTGGGCAGGACAATACCTTCCTCATCATCCTGCAAACCGGTGAAAATCTCGTATGGACGGCCGTCCAGGATTCCAACGAATGCCACCCATTTTTCCTTGTTGTTCTGGAAACGGACAACATCGGCTTCCAGTATGCGCGGACGGACCTCCACAACCTGACGTGGTTCGCAGTCGCACGGTGCCAATGTGGGTTCCTTGCCATCTTTCTTTTCCGGTTTCTTTTCACTCTTGGCATCAACCAGAACACCGTCACGTGAACCGTCACGGTATACTGTGCAGCCTTTGCAACCGCTCTTCCATGCCTCAACGTAGAGCTGGTTGACCAGATCCTCTGATACATCGTTGGGAAGGTTGATTGTCACGCTGATGGAATGGTCAACCCACTTCTGCATGGCGCCCTGCATCTTAACCTTGTTCACCCAGTCAACATCCTGGGCGGTTGCCTTGTAATAAGGTGAACGGGCTACCAGATCATCAACCTGCTCAGGTGTAAATTTCTGTGCCGGGTCAATGCCGTTGACAATCATCCACTCCACAAACTTGTGGTGGAATACAATGAACTCCTCAAATGAATCGCCGTTATCATCGGTGAATGTTATGTTGGCATTCTCGTCTTCGCGGTTGACCTTGCGTCGACGCTTATAGACAGGCATGAATACCGGCTCAAGACCTGAAGTGGTTTGAGTCATGAGGCTTACTGTGCCGGTGGGGGCTATGGTGAGGCAGGCAATGTTGCGGCGTCCGTATTTCTTCATATCTGCATACAGTTCGGGGTCAGCCTCTTTGATGCGCAGTATGAACGGGTTCTTCTGTTCACGTTTCCAGTCAAATATCTCAAATGCACCGCGCTCCTTGGCCATCTCCACCGATGAGCGGTAGGCGGCAAGTGCCAGAGTGCGCTGTACCTTCTCGGCAAATTCAGTGGCCTCATCGGTTCCATAGCGAAGGCCTAATGCTGCCAGCATGTCGCCCTCGGCGGTTATGCCTACACCGGTGCGACGGCCCATGGTGCTCTTGCGCATGATTTTCTCCCAAAGGCGCTTCTCAGTGTATTTGGTCTCGTCATCCTCGGGGTCACTTGCAATCTTGGCCTGGATCATATCGATCTTCTCAATCTCGAGGTCAATGATATCATCCATGATGCGCTGTGCTATTGCAACGTGTTTCTTGAAGAGGTCAAAGTCAAACTTGGCCTTGGGGGTGAACGGGTTCTCTACGTATGAATAGAGGTTGATGGCAAGCAGACGGCAGCTGTCATACGGGCAAAGGGGAATCTCACCGCATGGGTTTGTGCTTACTGTACGGAATCCTAAATCAGAATAGCAGTCAGGAACTGACTCACGCAGGATGGTGTCCCAGAACAGAACACCGGGCTCGGCCGATTTCCATGCGTTGTGAACTATCTTCTTCCAGAGTTCAGCGGCCTCAATCTCTTTGGTATATGTGGGCTTCTTGGAATCAATAGGGTAGCACTGGGTATATTTGCGGCCCTCGATTGCAGCCTTCATGAATTCATCGTCAATCTTGACCGATACGTTGGCGCCGGTAACCTTGCCGCTCTCCATCTTGGCATCAATGAATGACTCTGAATCAGGGTGCTTGATAGATACGCTCAGCATCAGGGCGCCACGTCGTCCGTCCTGGGCAACCTCACGTGTGGAGTTTGAGAAACGCTCCATGAAAGGAACCAGACCGGTGGATGTAAGGGCCGAGTTCTTTACGGGAGAGCCCTTGGGGCGGATGTCTGAAAGGTCATGGCCTACTCCGCCGCGACGTTTCATAAGCTGAACCTGCTCCTCATCGATTTTCATGATGGCTCCGTATGAGTCGGCAGCCCCTTCTGTACCAATGACAAAACAGTTTGAAAGTGATGCAATCTGATAATTGTTGCCGATTCCTGTCATGGGGCTGCCCTGTGGGACTATGTACTTGAATCCCTTGAGCAGTTCATGAAGCTCTTTGGCGGTCATGGGGTTCTTGTACTTTTTTTCCACGCGCGCAATCTCGTTGGCAATACGCCAGTGCATGTCATCGGGAGTCTTCTCATAAATTTTTCCGAAGGAGTCCTTTACCGCGTACTTGTTCACCCATACCTTGGCTGCAAGTTCGTCACCTCCGAAATAGTCCACTGAGGCTTTGAACGCCTCATCGAAAGTGTAGGTCAGTTTTTTGTTGTCCATTTATAATACTTGTTTGATGTATGCGCAAATAAACTGCTCCAATCGTGCGACCGGAAACATCATGACAAAAATAAAAAATGTATAGGATATAAGCCAATGTTTTCAAAAATAAAATTATCAACAGAAAATAAGTTTTCTATTTCAATTTTTAGTAGGCTGATAATCAGGAATATAGAAGATGTAGTATTAAAAAAAGTTTTCCAAAACGGGAAATCCTGTCTTGGCGCAGAACTGACAGGGTTGGATAAATAAGTTTCTAGGATAATAAAAAAAGCGATGATGGTCATCGCTTATCATAGTGAATCTGGTGTTGTGAGATCAGCAGCGCAAACCGCTTTCTATATTTTCCATATCGGCTTTGAAATTCTTGTCAACCTGAATTTGGTCACGGACCATATTGCATGCGTGAAGAACTGTTGCATGATCGCGTTTGCCGATATAGGCACCGATCTTGGAAGTTGAGAAGTCCAGATATTTTTTTGCCAGATACATGCTTATCTGTCTTGCCTGAACTATCTCATGTTTACGGGACTTGGACTGTACAGATGATTCATCTATACTATAATAGTCGCAGACCTTTGTAATTATTGATTCAATTGTGATGGGTTTCTGCTCGTGGTGCTGGCTCTTGTCTATCACCTCATGGGCAAGATTCAGGTCAACCTCCTTACGGTAGATTGTAGAATAAGCCATCAGAGAGACAATCACACCTTCCAGATCCCTGACATTATCCTTGACCTTTTCAGCAATATAGTCAATAACCGGTTCCGGGAACTGAATGCCGTCGCGTCTGGTCTTTTCACGCAGGATGTCCTTGCGGAGATTCAGGTCAGGACGTTCTAATTCTGCCACCAAACCCCATTTGAAGCGTGTGATAAGGCGTTCCTCCAGGTCCTTCATGTCCTTGGGAGGCCTGTCGCTGGTCATTATCAGTTGCTTGTGGTTGAGGTGCAGATAATTGAATATGTGGAAGAATGTGTTCTGTGTCTTGGTGTAGCCGGCCATCTCCTGCATGTCATCAATAATCAGTACATCAATTGACTGATAAAAATGTATGAAATCATTGACTGCATTGTTTCTGGCAGCATCGGTATATTGTACCATGAACAGATGGGCGGATACGTATAGCACTCTCTTCTCAGGGTGTATTTCCTTTACTTTGCGTCCTATTGCAGTTGCAAGGTGGGTCTTACCGACACCTGATGTACCGTAGATGAACAGGGGATTGAATGCGCTTCCGGCCGGATTAAGTGCGATGGTCTCGCCTGCTGTACGGGCAAGCTTGTTGCTTATGCCCTCTACAAAGTTTTCAAAACTGTAGTTAGGGTCCAGTTGGGGGTTCAAGTCCTGAACCATGGGCGCATCGTTAACAGACGGTGCTTTGTTGCCGGTATCAGCCGTTCCCTTAATATTAGATAAGGTGTTGGCTGAGCTAACGTTCTGATTGATGTTGTTTTCCTTGTCAGTCAGTATGCTGTACATGAGCCTGGTGCCCTTGCCGAATACTTTGATCAGGGCTGCCTTTATTACTTCAAGGCAGTTCTGCTCAAGATATTCATATACGAACGGACTGGGAACTTGAATGACCAGTTCTCCACCTTCCAGAGAGACAGGCTCCACAACGGAAAACCATGTATCGAAAACAGCTTCCGATACATTGTCACGGATAAAATCCAGACATAAGCTCCATTGGTTTTTTAATTCAGTTCCTGTCATTTTTCCGGGGTGATAGGGTTGGACTATAATTGGTCTTTCCTTCATCTGCAATGCAAAGTTGACAATCTTATTTCATTTGTACAAATGACTTTCCCGGCTTGCAAAAATCCCTTTTGTAACCTATTGGGAATTAGCCACTTGTAAAACACATCCAAAAAGGTTGAAAATATGGTATTGGATTTTTTTAATATCCTGTAATATAGTTGTTTAGCCTGTTGATAACTTCTTTTGGGCTAGTTTTTGGAGGCTGTTTTACCCCTTTTGTAGATTGTTTGAAACGAGATTGCTTACTTGGTTTTTCATGTTCGAAAATAAATATCTATTTAGACTAAATCTAATTTATGCCATTTTGTAGCATGAATAATCTTACGGTGATTATTTGTTTTTTGCTTCAATTTCCCGGGCTTCCTTTACGGTTATTTTCTTGCCTTTGTAAAATGCGATTATAAACGCATCTTTGTATTTTTTCTGGACCTCATTCCTGGTCTTTATTATCTCGTTATAGTCGGTGGTATCTCCGCATGTGTATTTGCAGACGCCGTTTTCTGAATAATAGTCAACATTAGCGTATTCCTTGAGCCGTTTGTCATTCTTCTTGAGAGGTGATTTGAGGCTCATGAACTGTACCTTATATATAGGCATGGATGCATCCCCGTCACTATCCCTGTTTCCTATAGCCTGTGTTGCGGGAATGGCTTTTCCTGTCTGTTTGTTGTGATAGTCAAGATACTCCTTGAAAGCTTTGTATAGGCTTTGTCCCATTTCATCAATTCCTTTCTGTGATGTCAGGTATCTGCACTCGTTGTCATTAGAGATGAATCCCAGTTCAACCAGAATACTGGGCATGGTGCTCTTCCATAATACCAGATAGCCGGCCTGATGAACTCCACGGTCGGGACGTTTGGCCGATTTGACCATCTGGTTCTGTGCAAATGTAGCCATCTTGAGACTCTCTTTCTGGTATTCATTCTGCATGAACTCGAAAATGATCATACTCTCCGGACTGTTCGGGTCATATCCTTCATAGTGCGCCTGGTAATCATTCTCAAGAAGAATGGCCTTGTTTTCTTCCAGAGCGGCGTTCAGGTTTGCGCTGGTGCGGTTATCCTCAACGCCAAGCAGGTATGTCTCGGCTCCGTTAGCCGATTTTCCCTTTGCCGAATTGGTATGAATGGAAATGAACATGTCTGCATGGGCCTTGTTAGCTATGTCCGCTCTTTTGTACAGCTCAACAAACACATCGGTCTTGCGTGTATAAATGACCTTGACATTCTTGCAGTTCTGCTCAATAAGCTTGCCCATCTTGAGAGCGATGTTCAGGTTTATTGCCTTTTCCTGGTTTTTGCCGTTGATTGCGCCCGGATCCTTTCCTCCATGACCGGGGTCAATTACAAGTACGAACCGGCCGTCGTCATCAACGGCATTGACGGGTAATGCAAATGCCAGGCATGCAAACCCGATTATAAATGCTAAGGTCTTTTGAGCTTTTGTCATTCTCCTCTTTTTTGTTGAAATGAAACAGGTGCAGCATCATTGCTCTTGACGAATGATGCCAATACCCTTGCCGATACCTTGACGGGTTCAACGGTGAACTCCGGTATATTGAATGAATACATGAACTTATGGGTGAATTCAGGATCCTTTTGCGGAATCAGGAATGGTTTTGTGAAGGTACCGTCGCTGTTCAGGTGCGCCAGATAGGGACGGGTATGTACACCGTCTTCACGACGTGAGCTTATCACCACCCATTTGCCGTTGCTGGACCATGAGTGATAACTTTCTGATTTCTTACTGTTCAACTCGTCAACGTACCTGTATGCTCCCGTCTTGAGGTCAAACATCATAAGGTCTGATACGTCCTGGTTAGGAGGAAACACTCCGTGTGTGCTTATGCAGCATAGCAGCCAGCGACCGTCGGGTGAAACCCTTGGCCAGGTAATGCTGCTGTCCCTGGATGCCGCATCATAGAACATCTCCTTTTTGCTCCAGGTCCTGGTGTCAGGATCAAAATCCTTGGTGTACAGGCAGTATTTGAATGTTCCGTTTGAGTTGGCATAGACTGCTCCTCCCATTTTCTTTACCTCGGCGGGAGAACCCAGGTAAGCCGATACGTAATACAGTTTCTTGCCGTCGGGAGCCCAGTACGGATAGCATTCCCACTCAGCAGGGTCATTCTCAATTACGCTTACGGAGTTATCGGCCATATTGAACAGGATAAGGTCACTTTCCTCATCGAACACCTCAATCCTGTTGGTGTGGTTGGTGTGGAAATTCTGGAAAGTCCTGTTAGTGGAGTAGACAATGTAATCGTGGGTGGGGTGGTATGACGGATAAACTGCGGCCGATATCGTGGAATCAGTCTTCATGTTCAGTTTCTGCAGTTTACCGTCCCTGTAAAGGATTGTTCCGCCCAGGTACTGGCGTATATGGAACTGCATGTTGTCTGTGTGCCAGTTTTTGAAACTATGGCAGTTGATGCATTGGTTGTCTGCTCCTTTTGATGCCATGGTATTTGCATACACCACTTTCTCTTTGAAATTGGTCAGGTTACGCTGGTTTATGGACAGCCTTTGGTATGATTCATACAATGGCGGAATGACGCGGTATGACAGGTATGAGTCAATCTCATCGGCAACATTGATGTTGAACGGATTCATTCTGACCCATCCGTTTGTATTTTTTTCAAATACGGTCACGGTTATGTTGCCTTGCGCAGTCAGTTTTTTCCATTTGTGCAACGGTATGCAGACTTTTTTTCCCGTTACCTTGATTTTGATATTGCCTGCTTCAAATAAAGTGAAATATTTGCTTGCTTTATCTTTAATCATGAAGTTGGCGGGCGCAATGTTTACAGGTACCGTGATGTCAGTGTAGTCAGGATATATGTCGGGTCCGGCACCTGTCATAAAGTCTTTAGGTTGGCCCGTGCATGCCGCCAACATTATTATAAGTGCATAAAGATATAATGAATGCCTTTTCATAACTGTCTAAAACATCTGAAGTTCGTTAACGTAATAAAAATAAAAGAAATATGTGTGCCTCAAATTGGCTGGAAAAGCATTCCGTGCCTCTTCAAGACTTTTATTCCCTACTCTTGAAGCACGCTGCATGAATGCTTTGTATGTACTCTTGGTCTTTTCATCAAAGGGTAGTGTCTCAAGCAACTCTTTACGTTCAAGATTGCTGAACAGATAGGCGGCTTCCTGATAGTATCTGTCTATTTGATTAGGATTGTTTGAATCCAAGTAAAGGAAAAATCTTGTCCAGAACATAGGTGATTGCTTGCTATCCATAGCAAAAAACAGAGCCACGCGGTCATATAACGGTGTTGAGTTTTTTGGAACAGGTCCGTTAAAGTGATTTATTATGAACATCTCACTTCCTTTTGTGTCAGATAGGATTTGGTCATCATAACACATCAGTGGAATAATCTGGTCGTAAGGTGCAGTTTGGGCAATCATGTTTCTGTCGTTGCATAACTTTCTTTGCTCACGTGCCCACTTGCGGTAGAATATAGTGTTTTCAAGTTTGTCCAGATATTTTTCAGCAAGTTCAGTATCATTAAGCAGTATGGCAACCATTGCATAATACCTTAATGTCATATAGTTCCATCCATACAAAATAGATTCCTCACCACACCATCTGTTGCATATTCCAGGAATGCCATAATGCAGAAACAGTATTTTTCCAATCTGGAAAGACATAGGCACAGCAACCTTGTTATTCTGTTTTTTGCATCCGTTATCAAAACTATAGATTCGATTACCTTCCTGCCCGGTTTTTATCAGTGCAAGATCTTTAAGAAGAACCAGAATGCGGGTGGGTTGCCAGGAAGGATCATTTTCATGTTTTACTTGCAGTTTGTCAAGTATATCAATCGCTCTATCCCATTCCAGATTATCTACTGCATGGATCATACCCAATTCTGCTTTGAAATTGTCATCCCTATACCAAAATGATGATGGAATGGCAATGGTCGCGACAAGAGCTATGCTTTGTATTATCAGCGGAATTTTCCTATTGGACTTGTTGTACAGACATTTTGACAATGGTGCCAAAATCAGACAAATCATTGCCAGTATCAGTGGAAGCTGTATTCTAAATGCAGTTAATTCACTATCATGTTCCGGCATACCGATAATCCATCCGTTGGAGAGATTATATGTAGTGGTTCCTACGAATGCAATCGGTGCAAGCAAAATTGAAATGACTGCAATTGCTGGACACAATAGCTTGCTTGTCCTGCTTCGGTCAGAAAGAATCAAATCCACAACAGCAGCAGCAATACCAGCCAGAGAGTAGAATCCTGCTATATAATAACCGGCAAATCCCCATATTGCAAAGAGGATTGCTGAAACGGTTGCCTTTTGTGCCTTCCGCAGAACCGCTACCGTGAGCAATGCCCATAGATAGCCCAGTACAGGCATGAAGAAATAGCCTGGCAGATTAATCAGATATACAATATAACCCAAAGACATGTTGTAGGTTACAAATATTGAAACCGGAATATAAGTCAGCGCTGAAAGGCTTGACGGTATCTTGTAAATGATACGCGTCAGTTCCGCTGATAATGTCAGCAGGAGAACCCAAATCAGAGTACCTAGCCATGGGATGTGTAGGAACTGTGTTAAGAACAGGCTACAACAGGAAAAAATCCCTGAAGGTTTGAGCAGGAAATCCTTCAGCCAAAACGGGTCGAATATGAATAGGGACCTTTGTTCAACTCTATATATAAATTCGTTCGAGAAAAAAGATACTGCAACCCATAATGCTATGGGAAGTATCCAACGGGCTTTTGCCAATATGTCGGTAGCGTTACTGTTCTTTTTTTGATACATATTCCGATCTGGTTGCTTCTGTACTTGAAATAAATGATGCGAATTGCCTTGCGGTTATGCGTATCGGTTTCTTCATGAATTCCGGTATGTTGAAGGCATTCAGGTATTCGCGGTTAAAGTCCGGGTCACGTTGAGGTAGTGTGAACGGTTTAGAGAAATGACCGTTCTCATCTATATGGCTGAAATAGAGGCGGGTATGTACACCATCCTCACGTCGGGTGCTGAACATAAGCCATTTTCCGTTTGATGACCAGTTATGATAACTCTCTGCAAACGGACTGTTTATCTCATTTGCATAACGGTATGAATAATCATTTAAATCATAAATTATGAAATCAGAGGCTATTTGGTCAAGCGGGAATATGCCATGCGTGCTTATACAGCATAGCATCCATCGGCCGTCCGGTGACACTCTTGGCCATGTCATGCTGCTGTCTTTTGCTGCAGCATCATAAATCAGCTGCTTCTTACCCCATATACGCGTTTCGGGATCAAAGGATTTGCTGTACAGGTTAAAGTGGAGTTTCTCCCTGTCAAGGAAGATGGTATTTTTTCTGTCAGCATTGTAGGGTGCTTCATAATGTGCAGATACGTAATAAAGTGTACGTCCGTCGGCAGACCATCCCGGGAAACATTCCAATTCGGTTGAGTCATTCTCAATAACGCTTACGGTGTTGTCAAGCGTATTGTACAGTATCATGTCATTTTCCTCATCAATGACTTCCAGTTTGTCATGGCTGGCAGCGTGTATTGACTGGTGTGTCTTATTGGTGGAAAGAGCTATGTAATTTTTATGGGTGGGATGCCAGGACGGATATACTCCGGCGGAGATTGTGGAATCAGTCTTCATGTTGACTTTATGCAGTTTGCCGTCCAATACCATTACGGTGCCTCCTTTGTAATGCCTGACATGGAACAACATGTTCTCAGGATCCCCGTTCTGGCAATGGTGGCAGTTGACACAGGTGCCTTGGACGTTGTCCTGGACCATTGTGTTGGAGAAGAATACCTTTTCCTTGAAATTGGTCAGGTCCCTTTGGCGTAATGAGAGTTTCTCGTATGATTCTACCGCTACCGGTATAATGCGGTATGTAATGAAGGGGTCTATCTCATCACTGACAGTCATTCTGAAAGGGGCGTATGCAGTCCATTTCCTGTTTTTACGGCCATACACCTGGATAGTGATTTCGGGAGAACCGGTCAGCTTATTCCATTTGGCCATAGGAATGCGTACCGTCTTTCCTTTTATTATGATTTCGGTCGATTCAGACTTCAGCACCGTTATGTAGGCATCGTCCATTTCCTCAATCATAAAGTTCATCGGGGCAATGTTGCAGGGGATGATAATGTCTTTATAGTCAGGGAAAACGGAAGGCGTAGATTCCGCATTGTCGTATGCTGCCGGAAGCTTAGGCGAGCATGCGGCAAGAAACAGTAACAATGATGGTATAATTAGTTTTTTCATATTTCAATATGTTTGCAGATTTCTTACAAAATAATAATAGTAAAAGAAAGTCTTTCCGAATTTCTGGGAATAAGGATATGCTGATTCCTTTATGCTACGTACAGGATTAGCGTTGACAAAACGTTTGAATGCGTTATATGAATCTTGTATTTCCTTGTTATAGGGCAACTCTATATTCTTTTTTTCAAGATCGTTGTAAAGAATTGCAGCTTCCTGTACCGATCGTGGGAGAGTCCTGAAATCATTGGAATTAACGTAATATATCAAGCGTTCCCGAAAACGGGGTATGTCTTGTATGCGCATGGCAAAAAGTAATGCTGCACGGTCGTACTCGGGCGTGGGGTGAAGAGGCTCGTTGTAAAGGAAATGGTTGATAATGAATACTTCAGACTTGACCATGTCATTTGACATCCGGTCCTCAAAACACATATAGGGAAGGATACTGTTATATGGTTCTGATGTAGCCATAAGTGAGCTGTCTTGCGAAAGAACAAGCTGCTGGCCTGCCCATTTACGATAGAATATGGTCTTTCTCAGTTTGTTCATATACTTGTACGCAAATTCACTTTCCTGCATGATGGTACAGTGCATGGCCAGATATTTGAGGGTGCTGTAGCTCCAGTTGTGTTCGATTACATCTTCTAGGCACCAGCGGTAGCTCATGTTAACTAGCCCGTATTGCAGATATAACTGTTTACCTGACTGTAATGATATTGGTATTTGTGTCCGGGATTTTTGAGGTCGTCCGCCATCTTTATATGTAAAGGCATCATCAAGAGCCCGGTTCATCTTGAGCAAAGCCAGATCACGGTAAAGAACCATTATGCGTGTAGGTTCAAAAAAACGTTTGCCGTATTGTTCTAAAATATCGTCTATCAGTTTTTGGTCATTGACTCCTGCCAGTTTCTGTGTGCGGTCGGCGTATGCCTTGGCATCGGATTTGGCATGTTTGTCTGTGACATTTGAATAAATATCAATAACCCGTTGCCAGTCAAAGCGGTCCACTGCCTCCGACATGGCCAGTTCCGTGTGGAAGTTCTCATCCTTGAACCAGAAGCCCCAAACGGAGGCCACGGCGACAATGTATAATGATGCCTGCAAAATGATATTACCGCCATTGTCCTTAAGCCGGTTCACGGTTATTGCCATAACCGGAATAAAAAGTAATGAAAGCTGTAGGGGCGCTCTCATGGCATGGTTCCACACCTCCTCGGAAATGGTTGGGAGTCCCTGCCTCCAGCTGTCAGCCATTCGGTATGAAGTGAATAAATTATACTCTATCAGCGGTATGAGCATGATTAAAGAAATGCCGGCCAGTAAGACCGATATCCTCTCCTTGCGATTTAAACCTTTGTCTGTCAGTGCTGCGCAGGATACGGCCAAGGTACCTATGAATGCAAACGTCCCCAACAACGGGAATCCTATAGCTGTCCATATCAGGAGCATCAGGATCCTGCCCCAGGCAGATTTGATATGATTTAAGGCAAATAACGGTATTAGTGCGGCAATATATCCTAAAGTGGGAGCAAAGAAATGATCCTGCTCTCTCATAATGAATATTCCGTATCCGACAGACATGTTACCTATGACCAACAGCGCAACGGGGACAAGGGCCAATGCACGGTAACTCTCGGGGATATGTAAGACACGTATCGTCAGATAATAGGCAAGTAGTAGCAGCAATACCCATATCAGCGCTCCAAGCCAGGGTAGGTGCAGGAACTGGGTAAGGAATGAGCCGGCCAATCCGAGAAAACCACCCGGAATCCTGAAGCTTTCCATGATGAACAGTTTGTCAAACATGAAAATGGAAAGGTCTTCCACTTTTTTGAGGAAAAACTGCTCCCTGAATGCCAGCATGCACCATAATATAAGTGCAAGAAAGAGGGGAAGATATCTGAACAGCTTTTCTGAAACTCCTTTCAGCTTCTCTTTTTTCTGCTTCTCTTTGCGTATTTGTGTCATATAATGCTCTTACTTGAAAATCTTGTCCGTAATGTTCATCTCTCTTTTTTTGCTTCGTACTTGACAGTATTGGCAGTTGCTGATGATATGAATGAAGCGAACTTGCGGGGTGAAATCTTAACCGGTTCCTTCATGAACTCGGGAATATTGAAAGAATACATGTATCTGCGGTTGAATCCGGGTTTTTTCTGCGGTAGGGCAAACGGTTTGGAAAAATGACCGTCAGCCTCCAGATGTGAAAGGTACAGACGGGTGTATGCCCCGTCCTCCCTGCGGGTGCTGAAGATGATCCACTTGCCGTTTGATGACCATGAATGATAGCTTTCCACCTCAGGGCTGTTTATTTCGTCAAGAGGTCTCATGGAGCCGTCGGCAAGGTCCATCATCCAGAGGTCGGAATCACGGTGCCATATATGGAATACCCCGTACTCACCTAATGTGAAAATGAGCCGTCTGCCGTCAGGAGAAACTCTGGGCAGGGTAACGCTCTTGTCCGCTGCTGCAGCATCAAAAAGCAGTACTGACTTGCCCCAGGTCCGGGTGTCCGGGTCGAACGGCTTGCAATACAGGTTGTATTTTATGCTGCGGCTGTCGGAGAATATCCTGTCCATGCGGTCGTCATCGAAAGGTGTTTCATAATGTGCCGACACGTAATAGAGCATACGTCCGTCGGGAGACCAGGCGGGGAAACACTCAAACTGGTCCGGATCATTCTCAATGACGCTCACTGCGTTGCCCTTTATGTCATACAGTATCAGGTCGCTCTCAAGGTCAACCACCTCGATGCGGTTAAGGTCAACGGTGTGGACTGACTGATATGTCATATTGGTTGAGTAAGCTATATAGTCATGGGTGGGATGCCATGCAGGATAAACGCCGGCCGATATTGTGGAATCTGTCTTGAGATTGACCTTTCGCAGATTCCCGTCAAAGACCATGACGGTACCTCCCAGATACTGACGGACATGGAACTGCATGTTGTCTGTGCCGTAGTTCCGGTAGTGATGGCAGTTGATGCACTGGCCTTTACCCAAATCCTGAACCATAGAGTTGGAATAGACCACTTTACTCCGGAAAGACTCCAGACTGCGCTGCCTGATGGAAAGATCCTGATAGGAATCTACTGAAGGCATAATCTGGCGGTATGAGATGAACGGGTCAATCTCATCTTCAAGAGTTATGCTGAACGGTTGCATGGCTGTCCACTGGCCACCGGCTTTCTTATAGACAGTGATATCTATTTTTCCGTCTTTTTTCAGACTGCTCCATTGCCTCTCTTTTATTCTTACCTGTTTTCCTGTCACGGTAATGCTCTTACTGCCGTTTTCCAGAACAGTGACAAACCTGTCTCCTTCTTCTTGGATGATGAAATTCAGGGGTGCTATGTTTGATGGCGCCGTAACGTCCGTATAGTCGGGGAACAGTGACGGCTTCAGGTTACTCCTGTCAAATGAGCCCGGTGCTCCTGAGCAGGCTGCAAGTGTAACGGCAAGCAATATAACAGATGGCGTCTTCATAATGTTCAATAACTTGCAATATCTCTTGAAAAATAGTAGAAGAAATAGAAAGTGTGCCCGAATTTCTGTTCGAAGGGATATTTGGACTCCTTTACTGAACGGATAGAATGTGTATCGGCGTATCTCATGAAGGCGTTGAAACTCTCTGATACTTTAGTGTCAACAGGAAGACTGTCTATCATTTTCTGCATGGAATTGTAAAACAGGGCTGCTTCCTGTACATGTATGGGAAGAGTCTTGACATGATTGCTCTTGGTATAGTAGGAAAGCCATTTCCAGAATTGCTGGTCATTCAGGGAACGCATGGCCCAGAACAAGGCAACCTTGTCATATTCCGGAGTTGCATTCAACGGTCTCTTGGATGTGAAGTTGCTCAACAGATACAATTCAGCTTTGGAAAGGTCTGCGCTCATTTTTTCATCTATGCACATGAGTTTCCGGATATGGTCATAAGGGGCGGTAGAGGAAACCTTTTCGGGATTGCCCAGGAGAGCCCGTTGGCTGTCGGCCCATTTACGGTGAAACATGGTCTTGTCAAGCTGGTCCAGATATTTGGCTGCAAGTGCCCATTGGCCGGTAGCGACAGACTGCATGGCCAGATATTTGAGGGAGTTCACGCTCATGCCAAGTGCAACGATATCCTCAAAGCACCAACGGTAACACATGTTTTCCAGTCCGTAATGCAGGTACAGCTGCTTCCCGGCCTGGATCACTATGGGTACCAGGGTGGTTGAAACAGGCTTATAGGCACCGTCTTTCATCGTAAATGCGTAATCAAGCGCCTTGTCCATTTTTACCATAGCCAGGTCGCGGTACAATACCATCAGCCTGGTCGGCTCATAGAACCTGCCGGAGTATTTTTCAATAATCTGCTCTCTCTGCTCCTGATTGGAAACTCCCTTCAGTTCGGCGGTCCGTGACTCGTACGCCCGTGCATCAGCCTTGCTGCGGCTCTTTTCGGCTTCATTGAAAATATCCACAGCTTTCTGCCACTCCAGGTCATCGATGGCATTTGACATGGCAACCTCCGTGCGGAAGGTCAGTTCACCGTAATGCATCAGATATACTGCGGCGGCAAAAAGGAAATAACATGTTGTATTGAAGAATATTCCGTTATTGGACCATTTCAGTTTATCGGTGCGGATGAAAGGTATCAGAGCCATAAAAGGCAGGTATGCCAGGACAATGAACACAGGCGTATAGATCCTGGTGTTCCAGTCCTTGACGGAAATCTGCGGCAATCCCAGATACAGTGTGTCAGCAAGACGGTATGATGTGTATAGGTTGTACAGGACCAATGGTGTGATTATGATCAGTGCCGCGGTTATGCATGATACTACGGCATTCCTGTTGCGTATCCCTGAAATCAGCGAGGCAAGCGCACCTGCCAGAGCGTATGAACCTAAGAGAATGAACCCTACCGTTATCCATACAAACCTGAAAAGCAGGATTTTCCATGAAGAAGTCAGGTGCTTCTCAATAAGCATGGGGACCAGAGCCGATATATAGCCAAGCACTGTAGAGAAGAAATAATCCTGCCCTCTCATGAGGAAAATGCCATATCCCAATGATACGTTGAGTGTTATTATGGCAACGGCAGGTATATATGCCAGTGCGGCCATCCTGTCTGGGATGGAGAAGGCCTTGACAGTCAGCCTGGCCGAAAACAGCAGCAGCAGAATCCAGATAAGTGAACCAAGCCACGGCAGATAAAGGAACTGGGTAAGAAATGCTCCTGCCCATCCCGTAAACCCTCCCGGGATAGAAAGACACTCCTTCAGGAATGAGTAATCAGACAGGAATAGCGAAAGGTTTTCGGTCTTTTTCAGAACCTGACCGTCCTGAACGGTCAATACAAACCAGAGTACTAAGGCCAAAAGAATCGGAAGCAGCTTGGGAATGAATCCCAAAGCCGTGATATCTGTTTTTTTATTGTTGCTAGTTGACATCCTTGTTATTGGCGCGTGTGCGTGCGCGCGCTTGTGGCTTCAAAGATAGGAATTAATGCGGTTGTTTGCTACATTAAAACAAAAAAAGATTAATTTCGCGGATGTGAAATTGTAAAACTTACGCTATATGAAGAGAATTCTTACCCTTGCGGCTTTATTGCCTTTTGTGTGTGCTGCTATGGGACAGCCTGTGTGGCTTGACCCTAAAGTAAACAGTGAGAACGAGAAGCCGGATGTGGCTGATTACTTTGCCTATGAAGACCTCGGTTCGGCTCAAAACGGTCAGAAGAGCAAGTCTTCACGTTTCATGTCCATAGAGGGTAACTGGAAATTCAATTTTGTAAAGAATGCATATGACAAGCCTGAGGGCTTTTTTGCTCCTGGTTACGATGACAGCAAATGGGTGGACTTCCCTGTTCCCGGGTTGTTCGAGATGAACGGCTACGGTGACCGAATCTACACTAATGTGACCTACCCGTGGAACAATGAACATCCTGTAAATCCTCCTATAGTAGGTGAACGTGACAACTATGTGGGCTCATACCGACAGAGTTTCAGGATTCCTGCCGATTGGAAAGGAGAGCGTGTCTATATTCATGTGGGTTCTGCCACCTCAAATCTTTGGGTTTGGGTAAACGGTCAGTATGTGGGCTATAGCGAGGACAGCAAGATGGAAGCTGAATTTGACATTACTGATTATGTCAGGTTCGGCCAGAGCAATCTCATTGCCATGCAGATCATGCGCTGGTGCGATGCCAGTTACATTGAAGACCAGGATTTCTGGCGCTTCACCGGTATTGCCCGTGAAGTGTATCTTTACTCGCGTCCGGAGTCTCACCTGGAGGATTTCCGCATTGTCACGGACTTGGATGCCAAGTACAGGGATGCAACACTCAGTTTTGATGCCACGTTTGCAGGTGCTGACGGAAAACTGTTGGGATTGCTGCTCAAGGATGCTGCCGGCAAGGATGTGTGGAGTAAGACGCTGGCAGTGAAAAACGGTGAGGCAAGTGTTGTGTTTCCAGTCAAGAATCCTTACAAATGGACAGCAGAGACCCCATATCTCTATACCTTATATATGACTCTTACCGAACCCGACGGAAAGGTTCTGGAAGTGGTTCCGCAAAAGGTAGGATTCCGTGAGGTGGAGATACGTAACCGTCAGCTGCTGGTGAACGGACAGCCTATACTTATAAAGGGTGCAGACCGTCATGAGATGGATCCTAACGGAGGATATGTCGTTCCGCTGGAGCGCATGATTGAGGATATCCGCATCATGAAGCAGATGAACATAAACGCAGTACGCACCAGCCACTATCCGGATGATCCGCGCTGGTATGATTTGTGTGATGAATACGGCATTTATCTGGTGGCCGAGGCCAATATTGAGGGTCATGGCATGATGTACGGCCCCAGTCCTTTGGCAAGGAATCCTGAATATGAACAGGCTCATCTGGAGCGCAACAAATCAAATGTCATAACATATAAGAACCATCCATCAATCATTGTCTGGTCTATGGGTAACGAAGATGGTGACGGCCAGAACTTTGTAACCTGCTACAAGTGGATAAAGGAGTATGACAAGACACGTCCTGTACAGTATGAGGGTGCAACCGGATCACCTGACCATTGTGACATTCACTGCCCCATGTATGCGGATTACGGTGCAATGGAACGTCACGAACGCGGCAATGACCCGCGTCCGATGATCGAGTGTGAATATGCCCATGCCATGGGAAACAGTGAAGGCGGATTCAAGGAGTATTGGGATATCATCCGTGCAAACCGTTCCGTTCAGGGAGGTTTCATTTGGGACTTTGTGGATCAGGCCGTATATGGTAAAAATGCCGATGGAAAGGAAATCTTCATGTACGGAGGTGATGACGGCCGGTATCCAGTTTCAGACCAGAATTTCAATTGCAACGGACTTATCGCTCCGGACCGCCGTTGGAATCCGCACGCATATGAGGTACAGTATTTCTACCAGAATATCTGGGTCACTCCAATAGACTTGAGCAAGGGTATCCTTGAAATATATAATGAGAATTTCTACAAGGATATGTCTGATTACAGTATGGAGACCTTTGTGCTTGTTAACGGACTTGAGGCACAAGGTTCGCGTTCCGAATTCAAAATGCCTAAGATAGGTGCTCAACAGAGAGTAAAGGTAACCGTATCAGGTCTGGCTAAAGCTCTTAAGACTGTTCCCGTAACAGGAGCTGAGGTCTTGGTAGGCGTAGAGTTCAAGCTTAAGGATAATGCCCCTCTGCTGGATAAGGGATTTGTGGTAGCCCATCAGCAGTTCCAGGTTAAGGAATATGATTTCCCGGCCATTGCTCCTGAGACTGTGGCCGATGTAAAAACAGCCGGTGAAAACGTAAAGATTGACGAAGCGGTAGCTTACGTGAAGATTGAGGCTGCCGGTGTGGTTTATACCTTCAACAAGAATACCGGATGGATTGATTACATTGATGTTGACGGTAAACAGGTTACACAGGACGGAAGCCAGCTTAAGAGTGATTTCTGGCGCGCGCCCACTGATAATGACTATGGTGCAAGCCTTCAGCGTCGCATGCAGGCCTGGCGTAATCCTTCGTTGAGAAGGACTGTTTTTGAATGCAAGGTTGAGGACGGTCTTGGTAAGGTAATCGTAAAATATGAAGTTGAGCAGCTTTACGCTTCGCTTGAACTTGAGTATATTGTGACACGGACCGGTGCGCTACACGTTTCACAGAAACTGGTTACCCGTCCCGATGAGGCTGCTCAGGCCAATGCCCAGGCTAATGCTCAGGCTGCCCAGCAGAGGCAGGGTCAGCGTGGCGGTCAGCGTGGAGGACAGGGTAACGCAATGCCTGACCTTTTCAAGTTCGGTATGACCATGAATATGGCAAAGGAGTTTGATCATGTGGAGTTTTATGGCCGCGGTCCCATAGAGAACTATTCTGACCGTAACAGTTCACAGTTCCTTGGCGTTTATTCCAGTTCGGTTGCAGACCAGTATTTCCCATATATACGCCCCCAGGAGAACGGAAATAAGACCGATGTCCGCTGGTGGAAGGTAGTGAATGCAGAAGGAAAAGGCCTCAGGTTTTACAGTGATGCCCCCCTTAGCATGTCATCGCTTAACTACACTACCGATGATTTGGATGAGGGTCAGAACAAGCATAACGTTCATGCAGGAGACCTGAATCCCCGCCCGTTCACCGTTGTGCATATAGACAAGGCGCAGTACGGACTGGCCTGCGTTAACAGCTGGGGTGCCACTCCGCTTGATCAGTATAAGCTCCACTATGGAGACTATTCCTATAGCTTTGTAATCGAGCCGCTGAGATGACATTGGAAGGCGAAGCTCTCTGGACGGGGTTGATAGACAAGTACTACTCGGACAATCTGCCCTTGAAATCACTGCTTCTGCTCCATAGTTCCTTGGTGGCGCACAAGGCACTGGCCATTGTTGACGCTCATCCGGAACTTGGTGCAGACCGTGGTTTCGTCCAAGAGGCCGCAATGCTTCATGATATAGGAATTTTCCTTACAGATGCCGCTCCTATACATTGTTTCGGCAAGTACAATTACATATGCCATGGTTATCTGGGCGCAGACCTGCTCCGGCAAGAAGGTTTGCCGCGTCATGCTTTGGTGGCGGAACGTCATACCGGGACCGGATTGACGTTGAAACAGATTCTGGAGCGTGACCTTCCTGTACCTCACAGAGAGATGGTCCCGCAGTCCATAGAGGAGAAAATCATCTGTTTTGCGGATAAATTCTACTCCAAGACCCGACCGGCAGAGGAGAAGACCGTAATGCAGGCGGAATGCAGTTTATCCAAGTTCGGCAATGAAGGCGTCGTTCTGTTCCGTGAATGGTGCAGGCTGTTTCTTTAATGTGTTTTATTATTAAATTTCTTGAAAACGCTCGTGTGTGTGCGTTTATTTGCCTATTTATAGATACTTTTGCAGTTTGTTACAAGTAAATTAATCAAGTGAGGGCAAAGTTCAGGAAAACGTGGATTCCGATGCTGTTCGGACTGTTTCTGCCGGTATTTGATTCGGTGGCTCAAACTGTATCCGATTCCATTGTGTCTGCCGATTCCCTCATTCCTGACAGCCTGATTGTCAGTATGCCTGATTCACTTGCCGTTCCATCGGACCTACCGTCTAAAGCTGTATCTGATACCGTTGCTCCGGCTCCCAGAAAGAGTAACGCGCTTGATGATCCTGTAATATACGAATCCAATGACTCCATGATATGGGACTATGGAGGTTATGCTTCACTTTATGGCAACGGAAAAGTGAATTATCAGAACATACAGCTTACTGCTGCTGTCATCAAGATGCAGATGGACAGCAGCCTGGTTTATGCAGATGGAGTACCCGACTCTTTGGGAAACTGGATTGGTACCCCTGTATTTATGGATGGTTCAACTCCGTATGAGTCAAATCATATAAGTTACAATTTCAAGACAGAGAAGGGCTATATAAATGAAATCATTACCCAGCAGGGTGAGGGCTACATGACCAGCTATGAAGCCAAGAAAGGTCCGGAAGGTGAATATTACATATCGGATGGCATATATACCACCTGCGATCAGCATGATGACCCTCATTTCAATATCCGCATTACCCGTGCCAAGGTACGTCCGGGACGTGATGTGGTGTTTGGACCTGCATATCTGGAGGTAATGGGGGTCCCGTTGCCGTTGTTCATGCCTTTCGGTTTCTTCCCGTTCCTGGAGGGTGATTATGCATCGGGAATAATAGTTCCTTCTTACGGTGATGAGATGGAACGTGGCTTTTATCTCAAGGATGGCGGCTATTATTTCGCTTTGTCGGACTATTTCGACCTGAAGGTGCTTGGCGAGATATTCACCAAGGGTTCATGGGGCTTGTCGGGTGAAAGCCGGTACAAGAAGAGATATAAGTTCTCGGGCAATCTGTATGTAAGTTCGCTTACCACCAAGCTTGGCGACAAGGGACTGCCCGATTATTCCGTTACCAAAAGCTTCAAATTCCGTTGGACTCATCGCCAGGATTCCAAGGCGAATCCCTATCAGAACTTCTCGGCAAGCGTGAACTTCGCAACCCAGAGTTACGAGCGATCAAACCTTACAAGTCTTTATAATCCGTCTCTTACATCACAGAGTACCAGGACTTCAAGTATAAGCTACTCCCGCAACTTCCCGTCAATAGGTTTGTCGCTTTCCAGCTCCATGAACCTTTCACAGAACATGCGTGACTCAACGCTGTCCGTGAGTTTCCCGTCACTGAACCTTTCGCTGCAGAGGGTATATCCGTTCAAGCGTAAGAAGGTGGCCGGTGCCGAAAAGTGGTATGAGAAGATTTCCTTCACCTACTCCGGTTCCTTGAGCAACAGCATTTCATGTAAAGAGAGTGAAATACTGGATAAGAATCTGGTCACTGACTGGCATAACGGTATGCGTCATTCGATACCTGTAAGTGCCACATTCCAGATTCTTAAGAACATCAACATCACTCCGTCGTTCAATTACAACTCCCGTTGGTACTCGTACAAAATAATGCAGTCATGGGATGAAGAACAGATGAAGGCTGTCAAGGATACGGTATATGGCTTTAACCGAGTATATAATTACAGTTTAAGCGTCAGCGCCAACACAAAGCTGTACGGTATGTATTTGCCTACGGAACTGTGGAGGAAACTGTTCGGAAACAAACTGGTTGCCGTAAGACATGTGTTCTCTCCATCTGTGAGCTACAGTATGTCGCCTGATTTCAGTGCCGCCCGATACGGTTATTATGACACATACGTTTATACCGATGCCAACGGCGAGGTACGGACCGTAGAGTATTCGCCTTATTCGGGTTCTTTGTATGGTGTCCCCGGAAAAGGCAAGTCCGGAACACTTTCTATGAGTGTAGGCAACAATCTGGAAATGAAAGTTCACGGAGACAGGGATACCACAGACAGGAAAGTAAGCCTTATAGATGAGTTGAGCGCTTCAATGTCATATAATTTTGCAGCGCAGACCAAGCCTTGGAGTAACCTTAACACCAGGCTCAGGATCAAGTTCCCCAGACTGAACTACACATTCAGTTTCAATGCCACCTGGGCTACTTATGCCTACGAGATTGATGATAACGGAAGGGTATATGTGGGAGACCGTACGGAATATTCTTACGGACGTTTCGGCCGATTCCAGGGCATGAGCCAGAATTTCTCATATACATTCTCCAATAACACGTTACGTGACTGGAAGAATAAATGGAATAATCTTGTAAACCGTTTCAGTTCTGAAGAGGATGAAGAGCCGGATGACACCGGGGATGATGAAAATGATGAGAACCCGAATGCCGACCGCATCGGAAATACCGCCAGGACAGCTTCCGCTCCGGGCAAAACAGGTGGCGCTGCGCCTGTAGATGATGACGGCTATGTTGAATACAGCCTGCCTTGGTCATTCTCCATATCGTACGGCATCTCAATGAGAGAGAACACTTCGGCTCCCATAAATGTGGACCGCATGCGTTACCCATGGAAACTGACCCATAGCCTTAATATGTCTGGTAATATGAAACTGACCAACAAATGGAACATCAACTTCTCTTCAGGATGGGATTTCAATTATCATGATTTCACAATGACCACGTTGAGCGTCACGCGTGACCTGCACTGCTTCAACATGTCATGCAGCGTGGTGCTCAAACCTTATACATCGTATAACTTTTCTGTCAAAGCCAATTCAAGTATGCTGGCTGACCTGCTTAAGATTGATAAGCGTTCCAGCTACAATAACTACGTGAGATGGTATGATGATTGACAAAACATAAATACTATGAGTTACCTGATTATTCCTAAAAACTACAAGCCGCTCATGTCCATGCAGCAGACAGAGCAGGGTATCAAACTTATCAAGGAGTTCTTCCAGCAGAACCTTTCCACCGGATTGCAGCTGAGGCGTGTCACAGCCCCGCTGTTCGTCCTCAAGGGCATGGGTATCAACGATGACCTGAACGGAGTGGAGCGCGCCGTGACTTTTCCTATCAAAGACCTGGCTGATGCCAAGGCCGAGGTGGTTCATTCACTTGCCAAGTGGAAACGCCTTACCCTGGCTGAATATAATGTCAAGGCGGGGTACGGCATCTATACCGATATGAACGCCATCCGTGCCGACGAGAGTCTGGGCAATCTACACTCCCTCTATGTGGATCAGTGGGACTGGGAGCGTACCATAACGGCCGATGACAGGAACATTACATTCCTCAAGCGTATAGTACGCAAGATATATTCTGCCATGCTCCGCACGGAGTATCTTATAAATGAGACCTATCCCCAGCTGGAGCCGTTCCTGGCACGCGAGGTTTTCTTTATCCATTCCGAAGAGTTGCGCCGTCTCTATCCGGACAAGACTCCAAAGGAGCGTGAGGATTCCATATGCCGTGAGCATGGGGCCGTGTTCATTATGGGCATAGGCGGAAAACTCGGAGACGGTGAACCGCATGACCTGCGTGCACCTGACTACGATGACTGGACTACTCCCAATGAGGACGGTTTCCTGGGGCTGAACGGTGACCTTCTGGTTTGGAATCCTATACTTGAGCGTGCCATGGAACTTTCATCTATGGGTATCCGCGTTGACAGAGAGTCATTGTTGCGTCAGCTTGAACTGTGTGGACAACAGGAGCGCAAGGAACTGTATTTCCACAAGAAACTTCTGGCCGGCGAACTTCCTCTTTCAATCGGCGGCGGTATAGGTCAGTCCCGTCTGTGCATGCTGTTCCTGCAGAAAGCCCATATCGGTGAGATCCAGGCCAGTATCTGGCCGGAGGATATGAGGGCTCAGTGTGTTTCAGCAGGAATCCAGTTGATTTGAAATTGTAGCCAAAACCAGGCTAACGCCAAAGTATAAAAACAATGGATGTAAGAATAGACCAAAGTTGGAAAGAACACCTGCAGACAGAGTTTGACAAGCCGTATTTCAGTACGCTTACAGACTTTGTCCGTCAGGAATATTCCCGTGCTACCGTCTATCCTCCCGGCGGACTCATCTTCAACGCATTTGACCTTTGTCCTTTTGACAAAGTCAAGGTGGTGATAATAGGACAGGACCCGTATCATGAACCAGGGCAGGCTCATGGTCTCTGTTTTTCTGTCCAGGATGGCATTCAGTTCCCTCCGTCTCTCAGAAACATTTTCAAGGAGATAAGTGATGACCTTGGCAAACCGATACCTGTGAGTGGGGATCTTACCCGATGGGCTCGCCAGGGTGTCCTGCTGCTCAACGCCACGCTTACCGTCCGTGCAGGACAGGCCGGTTCCCATCAGGGTCGTGGTTGGGAAGAGTTTACGGATGCTGTCATTCGTGAGCTTAACGCATCACGCGACGGACTGGTATTCATCCTTTGGGGCAGTTATGCCAAGAAGAAGGGTGCTGTAATAGACCGTAGCAGACATCTGGTGCTCAGTTCGGCACACCCGTCCCCCCTGTCAGCATACAACGGTTTCTTCGGTAACCACCACTTCAGTCTGACCAACAAATGGCTGGAAGACCACGGTGAAACCCCCATCGAATGGTAATATTGCAGGTGTGGGCGTATTGGAGCGAGCGAATGCTTGGAGCGAGACCGCGGTCCCGGAGGGCCGCCAAGCGAACGGAGAGAGCGCTTTCGCGTTAGCGAAATAAAAAAAGGTTGATCAGGGGCTGGGCTTCCAGCCCCGAGTCCCACGGGGTCACATAAAAAAGCGATCGAATTTCGACCGCTTTTTTATGTGACCCCGTTGGGACTCAAACCCAAGACCTGCAGAACCGGAATCTGATGCTCTATTCAACTGAGCTACGGGGCCTTTGCGGACGCGAAGATAAGCATTTATTTCTTTTTTTATTTTACTGCTTAATAATTTGGCTTATTTTTGCACTTGTAAATAACCAACAACCAATTTAGTTTATGAAAAGATTTTTCGTTTTGCTGCTTGCTGCAGGCATGGTATCGGGAGTTTCGGCACAGGATAACATGGAGGCTTTCCGTCATCTTTCCATTGGAGCCGAAGTGGGACTTCACGGTTTTGGCGTAGAGGTGGCTATGCCGGTTCAGAAGCATCTTGTTCTTAAAGCAGGTTATAACTGGGTGCCGTCAGGCGATTTGTTCACTACGGATCTTACGCTTGACACGAAGGAGTTGCGTGATGCCCAGAATACAATCGAGTCGAATCACCTGCATACATTCGCCAATAAGTTCGGAGAGAGTTCTGTAATAAATGCAGGTCTTCAGCTTGGTATGACTAATTATAAGGTAATGTTGAACTGGTATCCGTTCGCTTCAGGCCGTTTCTATGTATCGGGTGGTGTCTATTACACTCCTTCGTCCAAACAGAATGATTCGTTCATTAGGATAAGCGGAAAAACCACTGCAAATGACTGGGCTGCATTGCAGGAACTCAATGATGTGGAATATCAGTATGATCCTTCTGCCGGGAAAAGGGAACTGGCTCTGACCATTGGCGACAAGAGTTATGCGGTGAGAGATGTTGACGGTTGCGGATATATGCAGGCTGATTTCACAATGGATCCTCTCAAGTATTATGTCGGTCTTGGTATAGGACGTTGTGTACCCAATAATTTTGTGGGACTGCAGTTTGAGTTGGGTGCAATGATATACCACAACGCCAAACTCTATTGTCAGGACCAGGAAGTTGGATCAATATCCGATGCTGCTGCTGAGTTCGGCAATGATGCAAAGGAGATAATAGAATATGTGGACAAGTATCCCATTTATCCTCAGGTGTCACTGCGTCTCTCTTTCCGTATGTTCTGATAACCGGAATAAATTTTATTTGAAAACTTACATAAAAGATTGTTATGAAGAGAACTTTGCTTATCACTGCCATGCTGTCCCTGGGGCTTTCCTTGAATGCTCAGGACGGTTCCGGCATATCTGACCTTAAAAGTCCTGACGGTCGGTTAGTTGTTTCGTTTAACCTTACTGGTACTGAGAATCCTACATATTCCGTAAAATATGACGGCAAGCAGATGCTTGAGGACTCGCCTATTGGTATAATGCTCGATATGGGTTCAAAGCCCACACTGGAGGGACTGCCTCAGGGACGTGAAGCCGGCAACGGTGATTTTACTAAGAATCTGAGCCTTGTAAAATGCAATACGGAGAGTGCCAAGGTGGATTACACCATGGACCGTATAAAGACGGCTCATGTGAGCCATGCTTATAATGCTGCTGTGATTGGGCTCAGGAATGCCGCTAATCAGGACATAGAGTTTGAGTTCCGTGTGAGCGACAACGACATAGCAATCCGATACAATATACCTAAACCACGTCAGCGTGCCAGCACCCGCGTTCTTTTTGAGAACACAGGTTTCCGTTTCCCCGACGGTACCACCACATTCCTTACACCGCAGAGTGATGCCATGATTGGCTGGCAGCGCAGCAAACCAAGCTATGAGGAGGGTTATTCCAATGACGGACAAATGAACGTGCGTTCACAGTACGGTCACGGATATACATTCCCAGGTCTTTTCCATGTAGGTGACAATGGTTGGGTCCTGCTTTGCGAGACCGGTGTGAGCAGCAGCTATTGCGCATCACGTCTGGGAGACTGCAAGGATAACACCTATAAGATTGAGTTCCCCATGCCCGATGAAAACAACGGCATAGGAACCGTATGCCCTGCATTCCGTCTGCCTGCTTCAACGCCTTGGCGTACCATTACCGTGGGTGCAGACCTCAAGCCCATTGTCGAGACAACTGTCATGTGGGATTATGTGGAGCCTCTCTACGCTCCCTCACGCGAGTATGTATACGGCCGCAGCACCTGGAGCTGGATAGTATGGCAGGATGCATCATGCAACTGGGATGATCAGATAAAGTTCATAGACCTGGCCAGTGAAATGGGTTGGGAGTATATCCTGATTGATGCAGGCTGGGATGAGAACATAGGTTATGAGCGTATGGAGCAGCTTATCAAGTACGCTAACTCCAAGAAGGTTGATGTATTCCTGTGGTATAGCTCAAGCGGCTATTGGAATGATATTGTCCAGAGTCCTATATGCAAGATGGACAATTCTATCATCCGCAAGAAGGAGATGGCCTGGCTTGAGAAGGTGGGCTGCAAGGGAATCAAGGTCGATTTCTGGGGCGGCGACAAGCAGGAGACGATCCGCCTCTATGAAGAGGTTCTCAGCGATGCCAATGACCACGGCATAATGTGCATATTCCATGGCTGCACGCTGCCTCGCGGATGGGAAAGGATGTATCCCAACTATGTTGGTTCAGAGGCTGTGCTTGCATCAGAAAATATGTATTTCGGTCAGGGTTCGTGCGACGAAGAGGCGTTTAAGGCAACCCTGCACCCGTTTGTTCGCAATACCGTGGGCTGTATGGAGTTCGGTGGCTGTTTCATGAACCGTATCCTCAACAAACAGAACAGCGGACGCGGATCACAGCTCAAGACCACTCCCATATTCCAGATTGCAACCGAGGTTATTTTCCAGAATCCCATACAGAACATAGCCATCTGTCCCAACAATCTGGAGGATGCTCCCAAAATCTGTATGGACTGGCTGCGTGACGCTCCTACAACTTGGACAGAGACCCGTTTCCTGGACGGTTATCCCGGAAAGTATGTGATACTGGCCCGCAAATCTACCGATGGCCGCTGGTTCGTAGCCGGCCTGAACGCCACTAAGGAGGTTATCAAGTCAAAGATAGACCTTTCATTCCTGGGTGACGGTGAGGTTCAGTTCTATACCGATGACAAAAAGACTTTGGAGCCTAAACTGAGCACTCTCAAACTCAAGACCAAGAAGCCATACGAGTTTGAAATCCAGCCCAGTGGTGCTACAATGATGATGAGATAATTATAATGGACTATTAAACTATATGATTATGAGAAAGATTTCAAGTATTTTTGCTGTTCTTGCACTATTTGTGCTTACAGCATCTTGCGGTATCCTTGGAGGTGGTAATGCAAGCGGTTCTGTAAACGGTCAGGCATCGGGTGCAGCCCTCAAGAGCCTTTATTCACAGTACAAGACTGACGGTAAGGTTGATCTGACAAACCTCAACAACATTGTCAGTATGGCTCAGCTCGTCAACAGTATCCAGGGTTTGGGTGGCGTTACTGACAAGAGCAAGTTCTATACCGATTTTGCAACAGGCCTTATTCTTGGCTCCAACAATCTGGTTACCCAGCAGACCTCAATGCCTGTCACGGGTACTCTGCAGTCTCTTGTCAGCGGAACTGACCTTTCGGCCATTGCAGCTGCAGGTTTGGCTGCTGCAGCCCAGTCCACGCAAGGTCAGCAGGCTCAGCAGACTGCCACTACTGCAAGCAATAATGTTGCCAATACCGTTCAGGCTATTTCAGAAACTACTGCGGGTGTATCAAATACTCTCTCTTCACTGGCTTCTATCTTCAGCCTCTTCGGTGGCAACTAAGAACTGCATCAACTGATTCAGGAACCCTTGCCACACATGGTGAGGGTTCTTTTTTTGTTTACCTACGCGGAACTATCGGATTGGGGAGACAACGTTACGAGGCTACTCCGCCTCCCTTCCGGACCCTAAACGGCGAACTCCTCCTTAAAGTCCCCTGCGGGGCCTTACGTTCGTCAGACAAGCGCCGTTCTTAACGGGATCCTCCAAGGGGCTTCGCTTACGCCTCTTCACTGATGCTCCCCAATCCGATAGTTCCGCTCCTGCAAATGGAAAAAAATCACACCCTTCAAATTTTGCCAAACCTGGAATTTTGCACTAGCAGTTCTTTAGTGAGAATTTTCGGGGTATTGGCAGGCAAAACCATGGCCGCCCGTGGGCTTGTGAACGGGAGGGGCCCGTGCTCAAGAAGATGCTCTGGGAGGTGGGAGTTTACTCACGCCTTTCAGAGCGTCTTCTTGGGGATGGGAGGGATAGCGCCGCAAGGCGCGTAGTTTTGACGTCAATACCTCAAAAATTCTCACTAAAGAACTGCGAACTATCAAAATAGCAGGATATTTTTTGTACCTTTGCAGGTTGTAATTTAATATAGCAATGGAATTAAGTGATCAGGAACAATTCAGGAGAGAGAGTTTGAAGGAGTTGCGTGCCATGGGAATTGACCCGTATCCCGCAGCCATGTATCCTACGAACGCTTTTGCCGCCGAGATAAAAGAGAACTTCAAGGATGACGCAGAGCCGCGCCAGGTATGCGTGGCCGGCCGTATGATGAGCCGCCGTATCATGGGTAAGGCATCGTTTATTGAGCTGATGGATTCAACCGGTCGTATTCAGGTTTATGTAACCCGTGATGACATCTGCCCTGATGAGGAGGATAAGGAGATGTACAATAAGGTCTTCAAGAAACTTCTTGACATTGGTGATTTCATCGGCATTGAAGGATTCGTATTCCGCACCCAGATGGGTGAGATTACAATTCACGCCAAGAAACTCACAGTGCTCTCCAAGTCACTGCGTCCGCTTCCTATTGTAAAATACAAGGACGGCGTAGCTTATGACAAGTTTGATGACCCTGACCTGCGTTATCGTCAGCGTTACGTTGACTTGGTGGTCAACGAGGGCGTAAAGGAGACATTCCTTAAGCGCACCAAGGTAATACGCACCCTGCGTTCAGTGCTTGATGGGGCCGGATACACTGAGGTTGAAACCCCGATACTTCAGCCCATACCAGGTGGAGCAAGTGCACGCCCGTTCATCACTCACCATAACACGCTGGATATTGACCTGTACTGCCGAATAGCAACTGAGCTTTATCTGAAGCGTCTTATAGTGGGCGGCTTTGAGGGCGTTTATGAGATTGGCAAGAACTTCCGTAACGAGGGTATGGACCGCACCCATAATCCTGAGTTCACCTGCATGGAACTCTATGTAGCCTACAAGGACTACAACTGGATGATGGATTTCACAGAGAAACTGCTTGAGAAGATAGCCCTTGAGACCAACGGCACCACCAAGATTATGGTCGGTGAGAACGAGGTTGACTTCAAGGCCCCCTACCGCCGTCTGCCTATCCTGGATGCCATCAAGGAGAAGACCGGCTATGACCTGAACGGCATGTCAGAGGATGAGATGCGTGAGGTTGCCAAGAAATGCGGAGTTGAGGTTACACCTTCCATGGGCAAGGGCAAGCTCATTGACGAGATATTCGGCGAGACCTGCGAGGGTACATTCATACAGCCCACATTCATCACAGACTATCCCGTAGAGATGTCACCCCTTACCAAGATGCATCGCAGCAAGCCCGGTCTTACCGAGCGTTTCGAGCTGATGGTGAACGGCAAGGAGCTGGCCAACGCATATAGCGAGCTCAACGATCCCATTGATCAGTACGAGCGTTTCCAGGATCAGCTGCGTCTTAGCCAGAAGGGTGATGACGAGGCTATGTTCATAGATCAGGATTTTGTCCGCGCACTGGAGTACGGCATGCCACCTACAAGCGGCATTGGAATAGGCATAGACCGACTGGTTATGCTTATGACCGGTCAGCAGGCCATCCAGGAGGTGCTGTTCTTCCCGCAGATGAAACCTGAAAGCAAAGATTAAACAGACAGATTATGGCAATTCCACAGGGAAAACTGGCAATTATGGGTGGCGGCAGCTGGGCGACAGCAATTGCCAAGATACTGCTGTCAACTGAGGATTCCATAAACTGGTATATCCGCCGTGATGACCGTATTGCCGATTTTAAACGGTTGGGTCACAATCCCGCATACCTTACCAGTGTGCAGTTTGATGTGAACCGTATAAACTTTTCATCTGATATAAACCAGATTGTCGAGGACTCTGAGGTACTTGTGTTCGTCACGCCGTCACCTTATTTCAAGTCCCACATGAAGAAGCTCAAGGTCAAGTTGCGTGACAAGTTCGTGGTATCGGCCATAAAGGGTATCGTGCCTGATGACAACCTGCTCATGTCAGACTATTTCCACCGTTACTATGGTGTTCCGGAGGAGAATATTTCGGTTGTGGCAGGTCCGTGCCATGCCGAGGAGGTGGCTTTGGAGCGTCTTTCATATCTCACGGTAGGATGCAAGGAGCAGGAGAATGCCCAGGCCATAGCCCGTAAGCTTACAAACTCATATGTAAAGACATCGGTTTCTGAGGATGTGGCAGGCATAGAGTTCAGCTCCGTGCTCAAGAACGTATATGCCATTGCCGCCGGAATCTGCAGCGGTCTCAAGTACGGTGACAATTTCCAGGCTGTGCTCATGTCGAATGCTATTCAGGAGATGAACAGTTTCCTGGCCACGGCCCGTCCCATGCCTAACCGTGCGGTAAATGATTCCGTTTATCTTGGCGACCTGCTTGTTACGGGTTACTCCAATTTCAGCCGTAACCGCGTTTTCGGCACCATGATTGGCAAGGGCTACTCTGTCAAGGCTGCCCAGCTTGAGATGGAGATGATAGCCGAAGGCTACTACGGCACCAAGTGCATGAAGGAAATCAATGAGCATTACCGTGTGAATATGCCTATTCTTGATGCCATATACAACATTCTGTATGAACATATTTCGCCGGTAATAGAGATAAAGCTCCTTACCGACTCTTTTAAATAAAGGACTATGATAAAGGTTGATATTTCAAAGATTCAGGGTTTTGTTCCCTGTAATGAGATCAAGGCTCTTGAGCAGGAGATCAGGGATTCCATCCTTATGCTGGAGAACGGCAACGGTGCCGGTAATGACTTTATAGGTTGGATGAACCTTGCCTCCGGAATGGACGGCGGTTTGCTTGATGCCATAGAGGATACTGCCAGAGTACTGCGTGAGAACTGCGAGGTGGTGATAGTGGCTGGAATAGGCGGAAGCTACCTTGGTTCACGTGCCGTTATTGAAGCACTCAGTAACAACTTTGCGCAGCTTATACAGGACAGGAAAAACCCGCAGATACTGTTTGCAGGCCATAACATAAGTGAAGATTATCTTTATGAGCTTACCCAGTATCTTAAGGACAAGAAGTTTGGAGTAATCAACATTTCAAAGTCCGGAACTACTACCGAGACCGCTTTGGCTTTCCGTCTGCTCAAGAAGCAGTGTGAGAATCAGCGCGGCAAGGCCGATGCACGCAAGGTCATAGTGGCCATTACCGATGCCAAGCGCGGTGCAGCCCGCGTATGCGCCGATAAGGAGGGTTACCGTAGTTTCGTAATTCCCGATAATGTAGGCGGACGTTTCTCTGTGCTCACTCCTGTAGGCCTTCTGCCAATTGCTGTTGCCGGGTTTGACATCAGGCAGCTTGTCAAAGGCGCTGCTGACATGGAAGCCCGCACTACCAGCCAGGTGGCATATTTTGACAACCCCGCCGCATTGTATGCAGCAGCCCGTAACGCTTTGTACCGCAGCGGTAAGAAGATAGAGATCCTGGTCAACTTCCAACCCAAGCTCCATTATCTGAGCGAGTGGTGGAAGCAGCTTTACGGTGAGTCCGAGGGCAAGGAGAACAAGGGCATATTCCCCGCTTCTGTTGATTTTTCTACCGACCTTCATTCCATGGGTCAGTGGATCCAGGAGGGTGAGCGCACCATATTCGAGACTGTCATATCGGTTGAAAAGGTTCAGCACTCCGTTCTTGTGCCATCCGATGAAGAGAATCTGGACGGCCTGAATTTCCTGGCCGGAAAGCATGTGGATGAGGTGAACAAGATGGCCGAACTGGGCACCCAGCTGGCTCATGTGGACGGCGGTGTTCCCAATATCCGCATTACCATACCGGAGCTTAACGAGTATTGGATAGGCCAGCTCATCTATATGTTTGAAAAGGGTTGCGGCATAAGCGGCTACGTGCTTGGCGTAAACCCGTTCAACCAGCCCGGCGTTGAAGCTTACAAGAAGAATATGTTCGCCCTGCTTAACAAGCCTGGCTACGAGGAGGAGTCAAAAGCCATACTTGCCCGTATAGGTAAATAAGAATTATGCCATCCCCTTTCAAGAACAAAAGCGCCATCCTGTTTGACATGGATGGCGTTTTGTATGATTCCATGCCTAACCATTCCAAGGCCTGGAGCCAGGCTATGGCCAGGTTTGGAATGCACATGTCTCCACATGACGTCTATATGAACGAGGGGGCTACGGGGCATGACACCGTGATGCGCATCAGCCTGCGTGACCGCGGCTATGAGGCAACACAGGATGAGATAGATGATATTTACGGATACAAGGCCAGCCTGTTCCGCTCCATGCCCGAGGCGCGTGTCATGCCAGGGGCGCAGGAGGTATTCCGCAAGGCAAATTCGGCAGGGCTCAAGATACTTATTGTGACAGGTTCAGGACAGAAGAATCTTATAGAGCGGGTCCAGAAAGACTTTGAGGGGTACATTACCCGTGACCGTATGGTGACAGCCTTTGAGGTTACCCGCGGCAAACCGTATCCGGACCCATATCTTAAGGGCCTGGAGATAGCTGGCGTTCCTGCAACCGAGGCTGTCGTGGTGGAGAACGCTCCGCTTGGCATCCGCGCCGCAGTAGCAGCGGGAATTGATACCATAGCTGTCAATACAGGACCTCTTGAGGATGAGATCCTGATGGTTGAGAAACCGGTCCTGCTGCTTCACTCCATGCAGGAACTGGCAGATAATATCGTAGACCTATTTGCTTGACAGATACTGGTCAAGAATGACCAGTGCCGTTAGTGATTCCACAACCGGAACCGCACGTGGGACCACACAAGGGTCATGACGGCCTTTAGCGGCCATTACAGTCTCCCTGCCGTCACGGGTTACGGTCTGTTGCTCCTTTCCTATAGTGGGCGTGGGCTTGAATGCCACGCGGAACCTGACAGGTTGTCCGTTGCTAATCCCGCCCTGAATGCCCCCGCTGTGATTTGTGGTAGTGGTCACATGCCCGTTTTCCATACGGAAGGGATCGTTGTGCTCCGATCCGCGCTGTGCGGCAGAAGCAAATCCGTCACCATACTCGAATCCCTTTGCTGCATTTATGCCCAACATTGCCTTGGCCAGTGATGCCTCAAGTTTGTCAAATACGGGATTGCCTATTCCGGCGGGCATACCGCGGACAATGCATGTAACACAGCCACCTGTGGAATCCTGCTCTTTGCGCAACTCTTTTATGTATCCTTCCATCTTTGCGGCCAGCTCACCGTCCGGGCAACGCACTGCATTACTCTCCGCCATGGCGGTTGTGTAATCCATGTCTTTCTCCGGATCAGTGGAGTAGGGACCTATCTGTGATGTAAACGCGGTAATTTCCAGCGCCGGAACCAGCTTGCGGAAAGCCAGTATAGCCAAGGCGCCGGCCACGCATATCGGGGCTGTTACCCGTGCCGATGAACGGCCGCCGCCTCTCCAGTCACGTATGCCGTAGCGCTGTTCCCATGCAAAGTCGGCATGTGAAGGGCGGAACAGGTCCTTGAGCTCATCATAGTCCGATGAGTGCTGGTCAGTATTCCTTATTATAAATGCTATGGGCGCTCCTGTGGATACTCCGTCAAGCAGTCCTGACAGGAACTCAACCTCATCCATCTCCTGACGGCCGGTAGTCACGGCGCTCTGTCCGGGACGGCGGCGCTGCATGCACTCGCATACATATTCAGTATCAACGGTTATTCCTGAAGGGAATCCGTCAAGTACACCACCTATGGCGGGACCATGGCTCTCGCCGAATGTTGTCAATGTAAGGTTATGGCCCAGAGTATTCATATCATTTGTTTTTGCAGTCGCCGTCGCAGTTGCAGTCGCTACCGCATTCACCGTTATTGCAACCTCCGCTGCAACCATTGCATTTGGGATGCAGGACAGCGTCTATCTCCTGTTCGGTTGCCGGACGGGATTCCAGTATGACACCTTTGAAAGTGAGGTCTTCACCAGCCAGAGGATGGTTAAGGTCAACGGTGACCTTGTCATCGGTAATGTTGGTAACTGTTGCGTTGAAAGTCTGCTGTCCGTCGCTCAGAGGAACGATTGCACCAACCTTTACGTGCTCGCTGTCAAACACTCCGTCGCGCAGGAATATGCCTTTGTCCAGTTCCAGCACATTCTCATTGCTGTATTCACCGTATGCCTTGTCTGCCGGTATCTCGAATTCAAAGCTTTCGCCCACAGCAAGTGAACCTACGTTGCTTTCAAACAGGTCAAGCGCGTAACCTATGCCTGTAATGAATATGAAGGGTCTCTCTCTCGTGGCGCTCTCGTATTTGTAGAGCTTACCTTCACCGTCCTTGAGCATCAGGTCGTATGTAAGGCTGATGTATTTCTTTTCCATTTTCTGTTGTTTTCTTTATGTTACTGCAAAAGTAGTCAATAATCGGTTCTGTTCCAAACAGGCTGGTTAGAGATGGTGTCATTTAAGTCCTATCAGCGGATTGGAGTAGCTGGCGTTGGGAGCGTTGCAACGTAGAATGTTGCAGACCGTGGGAATCAGGACGCTGACGGATATGGGTTCATGGTTGATTTCTCCCCTTATGCCATTACCGTAAAGTATCATGGGAAACGGTTGTGGAGTGGGGCGGCGATACTCTGTGATGTCTTCATTCACATCGGTTATGCCCCAACCGGGTATGGCTTCTATGATAATGTCGCCTGTATAGGAGTTGTTGTAGGCATTCCGTCTGCGGGCTGCATCCTGGTCGGGGATGGTTGACATGAGGTCACGCAAGAGTATGACATTCCTTACGCCGCTCATCTGGACCAGCAGGTCCACGCTGTTGTCCAGGATCTCGTGCATGGCCACTCCTTTATCCTCTATAAGCCTGTGGTTCAGATAAATCTGGTTATGGAAATATGTCTCTATATACTGTTCGCTTCCGTATTTGGCCGACAGGTAGAGGTTGAGCAGTGCTACCGCCCTTTCCATATTGACCGTGCCTGTTGGAATACGTGTGCTGGCCAGGTCGGGAGCACTGTAGTCTGCATATCCGGTGGATGTGATGAAAAAGAGCACGTTATCGATTCCTATCCTGTCATTTATCTCCTTTATGAGTCCTGCAATGTTATAATCCAGCCTGAGATAAATATCCTGCAGTTCAATTGAACTTATTGAGTTGTTCCCGTGGCGGAAATTTCCTGCATAGTAGGTGAGGGAGAGCAGGTCAGGCGTGTCGTCTCTTCCCAGGTTCATGCCGTCAAGCGCGGCAATCGCGGCGGCATTGACCCAATCATTTGAAAACGGCGATGTAAGCATGTCCTCTCCGCTGTCCTGGCGTATGTTATGGGAGAATGTATGGCCTTGGTCCTGGCCGGTTATCCTGATATAGTCGCTCGCCAGGCGTGACGGCTGCCAGGTATATCTGGGCAATATGCTGTCGTTCAGTTTATTGACCCATTCGGGCAGGCTCCCGTAATAGTCGGATGAAGCCCATTTTCCATCGTCATGGTTCATCCAGATGCACACATCGGCCTCGTGTCCGGCAGCCAGCACGGCAGCATCCCTGTAAGCTGCTATGGCACATATCTTGGAACGTCCTTCAGACTCCAGTTTCATTTCATCGGCCAGATTCGTGGCCAGCAGTTTTTGTGGTGACGTATGTTCAATCGTGTTGATTCCGCTGCTGTTTCCGTCGTCAAGCGGAGATGACGCCATGAGTGTCTTGCGGTTCATCCAGCGTCCGGCCACTATCCCGTGCTGGAAAGGCGATGCGCCTGTATAGATTGAGGCAACGGCCGATGCCCTGTCCGAATTGTCAAAGTCAAACGTGACGTTGTCCCTGTTGTAGCTGTCAATCCATATCTTGCTGAGACCGTCGTTTCCCATCAGGGGCATCATCATCTGCAGTGTCTGGTTGTCAAGTTGGTCTATGACTATTCCCACTACCAGCTTGGGGCGCTTTTCATCAGCTGCTTTCATACTTGTGGCAGATGCTGCCAGAAGTAATATGAACATAGACAGGCGGCTTTTGAAAGACGACGGTACGGCTCCGGTGACTTTCCGGAATATCATGAAGAGTGATGTGCTGAATGCCCGTAGGGCGAAAACGGCTATTGCAATAAGTGTGGCAGTATCTATTTTTTGCGGGATGACTGATGTAAGAACCAGGAATGACAGGCATACGGCAAAATCGGCAATAAGGAATATGGGAACTCTGCCTTTGCGTATGCGGTGTATGACGAACGGAAGGAATATCAGCGGCAGGGGATTCAGACAGATTACCAGCCAGTTTGAACCTAACGTGGGATGCTCTGAAAAGAAGAACATAACCGCAATGACTATGCCTCCCACTCCCTGGATGCCGAACAGGATGGCATCTGTCAGCCAGTAGGGCTTGTTTCTGTACCATCCCAGAAGAGAAACAAGTATTATGGCCATAAGTATTATCATCATAACCTGGACTGGTGTGAAAAGCGGATTGCCGAAATCCACATCGTGGTCAGGATGCGCAAGTTCTGTGGATGAAATGACCAGCGGCCTGCTTATGCCTGCAGTATCGGTGATTACCGCTTTTGAGGCAATCTCCATGAGGTGCAAGGGAGCAAACGCTTCCTGGCGGTAGCCTGCAGGACGGTCGCCCTCGGCGCCTATTATCAGATTGACCGCGAACTCGCTCCATGGACGCACACGGGTATGTTCCGTGAGTATTTCACGGAATGTTTGGGGCTGATCGGACTTGGGATAGCTTACGGTTCCGTTTATGCTCTGCTCAACCTTGTCGATAGCCATGGTGGCACAGTTGTTATAAAGGAAATTATAGCGGTATTCACGGTTTTCCGGTCGGCTGTTCTCAATAAGCAGGGAATATAGCTTGTGAGTCTCATCCTGAGTCATATTAAGTTGCTGGGCAAACACCTCCGATCCCCTTTCCTTGTATTCATGCAGAAAAGAGCGCATCCTGGTTGCACCCAGAATGTAATCTGTCTGGCCCAATGTGAATTTCCATACAAAATGCGGAGTGTCAAAGTCAAAAAGCCCGTAATTGAATACCACATCCGTGCCGTTCCCCACATCCTCAATCCAGATGGCGGCATGCCCGTACAGCTCATATATGGCCTTGCCGGGCTCACATGTAAGCAGGTATGCGTTTATACTGTCAGTCTGCGCCTTGGCTCCTTGCAGCAGAAGCATAAGGGCAGCCAGAAAGGCCGTAAGTCTCTTCTTCATGTCAATATGATATAATTTTGTGTAAAGTTAGTAATTTTGCAGACACCTATGATATTATTGCTTGATTTTGGGAATACACGAGTGAAAGCTGCCGTCATGGACGGCGGTGTGATGCGTCACATCTATTCGGGACCGGTTCTTCCGAAGCCTTTGTCTGAAGCGGTGGAAGGGTTGGACATACAAGGGGGAATGTGGTGCTCGGTGCATAAGCCGGATGATGCCATAATTGATTGGATGACAGGTCTGGGGCTTTCACCGCTTACTCCGTCAACCCCTGTTCCCATAACCAATTCATACGGAACTCCGCAGTCATTGGGTATGGACAGGCTGGCCGCCGTTGTGGGGGCCTGGTCCATCCGTCCCGGCAATGACCTGCTCGTGATAGATGCCGGTACGGCCATCACGTATGATTTCATTTCGGCCGACGGGGTGTATGCAGGCGGCAACATAGCTCCCGGCATAGGCTTGAGATTTGCCTCGTTGCATGAACATACAAGCCAGTTACCGCTTGCTTCTGCCGATGGAGATGCGCCTGTGTCAGGACGTGATACCGTTTCGGCCATTCGCGGCGGGGTGCTGAAAGGAATAAGGTATGAGGTTCAGGGTTATATTGATGAACTGAGCGCCCGATACCCTTCACTTTTGGTTTTTTTAACCGGCGGTGACGCAGATTTTTTTGATATAAGAGGTAAAAGCACTATTTTTGCAGTTCCGGACTTGGTGTTGTACGGATTGTTCCGGATTGTTGAATACAATGATGACAAGAGCGTTTTGTAAAATAAAAGCCTTTCTCGTAACATTTTTTTCAGGCCTGCTTGCATGTTATCCTGCCATGTCGCAGACAGGAGTCAATTCTCCCTATTCAAGATATGGAATAGGCATGCTGTCTGACCAATCAACCGGTATTGCCAAATCCATGGGAGGCATAGGTGCCGGTTTCGTTATGCCCAATACGCTCAATTTCAAGAATCCTGCATCATTCGCAATGATAGACACACTCACTTTTGTTGCCGATTTAGGCTTTGCGCTTCAGAACGGCAACTTCAGCGAGAATGGGGTAAGTATCAATGCACGTAATGCCTCGATAAACCACATGGCCATGCAGTTCAGGCTGTTGCCCAAGCTGGGCATGGCTGTAGGTTTCCTGCCGTTTTCCAACATAGGTTACGAGTATTCCGGTACGGAACTTGTGCGCAGGGATGAGGACGGTGAGATAAAGGCTTATAACACTTACTCAGGTACCGGCGGTTTAAGGCAGGTGGTGGTAGGATTAGGCTGGCGTACCTCAAAACGGCTATATATGGGCTTGAATGCATCTTATGTGATGGGTGACATAAGCCATAAGATAAGCAGCACCTTTTCATCAACTCCATCATCGGCGGTACAGTCCAGAACCAAGACATATTCGGCCGACATGTCTGCCTTTAAGCTTGATCTGGGTGTGCAGGGCGTTTTGCCTATAGCGGGCAACGACCTTGTGCTGGGTGTTACATACTCTCCTGCCATGAAAGCAAAAAGCAACGCCACGGTTGTGGATGCCCATTCCCGCAGTGATACCACTACCATAGCCGATGCGTTTTCGTTTCCGGAATTAATGTCTGCCGGTTTTACATATAAATGGAAAAACATGATGATCGGTGCCGATGTCTCTTATCAGTATTGGTCAAAAGCCGCTTTTTTCGGTCAGAAAACAGGGCTTGACAGACTGTCGGCTGCGGCGGGATTCATGATAAGGCCGGATGAGGACAGCAAGAATTTTTTCAAGCGTTCTTCATATCAGATAGGTGCCAATATGTCACAGCCCTATTTCAATACCGGTAACGGCAAGGGCCCCATGCAGTTTGGAGTGAGTGCAGGTATATCTATTCCTTTCACTACTTCATACAACAGCATGTCACATCTGCATGTGTCGGGAGAGTTCGTGCGTGTACAGCCTTCGGAGAAATGGATGGTTACGGAAAATTACTTCAGGCTGAACCTTGCCGTGACGTTTATGGAGCGTTGGTTCATGAAGATTATGGTAGATTGATTTAACCAAATATGTGTTTTGTATATCTTAATGTTGAGAACTAAAATTTATGAATATGAAAAAGATCGGATTGATTGCTATCGCATTGTTTACGATGTTAGGCACTTATGCGCAGGACAAGCCAGAGGATGATCCCCGTTACGGCAATACGCTGGAGGAGAGGCTGGAATGCCTCAAGTACATGAGCCTTTACTCTGAGTACGTGAAGACAAACAATTATAAGGATGCTTACGAGCAGGGTTGGAAATATGTCTTTGAGCATGCTCCTCTTGCTTCGGTAAACACCTATACCTACGGAATAAGGATTCTGCGTGCTTTATATAAGGAAGAGAAAGACCCGGAACTGAAGGCTCAGTATTCAGCAGAGCTGATGCAGGTTTATGAGCAGCGTCTGCAGTATCTGGACCAACTGAATGCCCGTGCCCAGAACAAGGTCACTGAAGCAGAGGTAATGGGTCAGTACGGTCACGACTATATCTCTTACAATCCCAAAGTTTCAACCTCTAAGGCTTATGAGCTGCTCAGGAAGGCCGTTGACTTGGGAAAAGGCAAAACCCAGTATTATGTGCTGGATGACCTTATGAAGGTTTCTTCACAGCGCTATGCCAACAAGAAGGACAATGAGGAGTACAGGGAGGCCTTGCTGCAGGATTATCTTGACTGCGCAAGCTATATTGACGAGTTCATAGCCGCCCAGGATAACGAGCAGGTTGTTGAGCAGGCCACCAAGGTGAAGGAGAATATCGACGGTCACTTTGTGAACAGCGGTGCCGCAGACTGCGAGTCACTCCAGAATATCTATGGTCCCAAGATTGAGGATAACAAGGACAACCTTGAGTATCTTACCAAGGTCGTAAGGCTTATGACCATCTTTGACTGCAAGTCAAGTGACGCATACTTCTCTGCTGCTGAATATGCGCATGCAATTTCTCCCAGCGTTCAGACCGCAAAGAGTCTTGCCTCTCTCTATTACAGGCAGCGTGAAGATACAGATAAGGCTATTGAGTACTACAATCAGGCTATCGAGCTGGATGAGGACAACAAGAGCAAGTCTGACACTTATTACACATTGGCAACTCTTTACATGTTGAATGAGAAGTATGACAACAGCCGTTCAAACGTGCAGAAGAGTCTGACCAACAATCCCAACAACGGTAAGGCATACATCCTTCTTGCAAAGCTTTATGCAATCAAGTCTGACTGGTCAAGCGAGCCGGCATTGAACCGCTGCGCATATTTTGCCGTCCTGGACAAACTTGAGCAGGCCAAGAGGGTTGACCCGACTGTTGCTGAAGAGGCCATCAAGCTCATCTCTCAGTATAAGAATCAGACTCCGCAGGTTGAGGACCTCTTCATGCTGGGTTATAAGGCTGGTGACCAGATAGAAGTAAAGGGCTGGATTAACGAGAAAGTCACTATCCGTTAAATGACATATAGCATCGGTTCTGAACCGAGAAAAAACAGAACGTACCTGGCAACCGTCATTATGGCGGTTGTCTCGTCGTTTTTCTGCTTCTCTTGTGGTGATCGGGGCAAGCAGCTTGGCGCCGCCATTACAAGCCGTGATTCCACATCATGGGTGACGACTATGGGAGTGGACATGCTGATATCTGAAAACGGTGTGATACGCTATCATGTGATTGCCGAAGAGTGGAAGATATTTGACAAGATGGATCCTCCGTTCTTCAGTATGGAACAGGGAGTGTATCTGGAGGTTCTGGATTCACTCATGCAACCTGAATCAACCCTTAGGGCAGACACGGCTTATTACATGAATGAGTCCAAGTTATGGCATCTGATACATAACGTCCACGCCGAGAACATAAAGAACGAGGAGTTCGACACGCAGGAACTGTTTGTTGACAACCGTACAGACAAGATGTATTCGGACAGCCTTATCAACATCAGACAGGACAAGCAGATAATAATAGGCCATGGGTTCGAGTCAAACAGTAACCTGACCGAATACACCATACGCCATACGGAAGGCGTATTCCCGGTAACCGACACAAAATGAGTCATACGCTTGTCATAATGCTCGTTGCGCTGTTCTTTTCGGCGCTGTTCTCGGGACTTGAGATAGCTTTTGTCTCTGCCGACAGGCTCAGGTTCGAGATGGATGTTGAGAGACACACATTCAGTTCCCGAATACTGGAGCGTTTCTTCCGTAATCCCAACATCTATATATCCACAATGCTTGTGGGCAACAATATAGCCCTTGTACTCTACAGTACTATGATGGCCCATATCATTGAGACGTTGCTGCCAGCAGGGCTTATAGGCAATGAGTTCCTGCTGATAGTGGTTGAGACCCTGATATCGACAGCCATTGTCATTGTGGTGGGCGAGTTTGTGCCCAAGACAATATTCCGGTACAACCCCAACGGTAAGCTGAATATTCTGGCTTTCCCTATATATCTGTTCTTTATCATACTCTATCCCATTTCGCTTTTTGTCACGTGGTTGTCAAGAATCCTGCTCAGGATACTTGGCGTGAGGATAGACAAGGAGAACACCGCCAAAGCTTTCTCCAAGGTTGACCTGGACTATTTCGTGCAGTCAGGACTGTCCGGAACCGATGAGGACGGTCAGACAGGTCAGGAGGTGCAGATATTCCAGAACGTGCTGGATTTTTCAAATGTCAAGACCCGTGACTGCATGGTGCCGCGCAATGAGATATGCGCCGTAGAAAAAAGCGTTTCGTGGAATGCGCTGCGTGAGCGGTTCATTGAGACGGGTTACTCCAAGATTCTGGTATATGATGAGGATATGGACCATATCACAGGTTACATACATTCATCCGAACTGTTCCGTCATAAGGATGACTGGCGCGACCATATCCAGACAGTGCCGTTTGTGCCCGAGACTCTTGCCGCGCAGAAACTCATGAAGCAGCTTATGGCCCGCAAGAAGAGCATTGCCGTGGTTGTGGATGAGTTTGGCGGTACATCGGGAATAGTGTCCCTGGAGGATATTATAGAAGAGATACTGGGTGATATAGAAGACGAACATGATGTTACTAACCTCATCGCCAAGAAGACCGATGACGGATGGCTGCTGTCAGGCAGAATGGAGATTGACAGGGTTAACCAGATGTTCGGTCTGGACATTCCGGAATCAGACGAATACATGACAATAGGAGGACTTATACTGAACAGGGCCAAAGGATTCCCCAAAGTCAATGAAAAGATAGACGCAGGCGGTTATTCGCTGCGCATACTTAAGAAAGGCGATACCAAGATAGAGCTGGTTGAGTTGACCAGAAACGATGCATGAGCATGATTAAAGCGTAAAAACAGCCTCTATTGCAATAAATAAGGTGTATAATTGGTATTGAAAAACATTTTTTGTAATTTTGTGCGCTTTTTACACGCAGTAGCGTGATTATTCAAGGTAAAACAATAAAAACAACAATAAAAATGGCAACATTACAGAAAATCAGAAGCAAAGGACCACTGCTTCTTATCGTTATCGGCCTGGCTATGCTGGCCTTTATTCTTGGTGACGCATGGAAGATTCTCCGCCCCAACCAGGGTATCCAGTATGTGGGTACAATTGCAGGTGAGGACATTACAGCAATGGATTTCCAGGATGAACTGGAGATTTATACCGATGTGGTCAAGTTTGCCAACCAGATTCAGGATCTGACTGAAGATGATCAGAACGCACTTAAGGATGAGGTTTGGGCTACAATGGTCCGTAACCGCATTCTTGACAATGAGGCTAACAAGATAGGTCTTACCGTTACTGATGCCGAGGTAAGGGACGTGATCGATCGTGGCACCGATCCAATGCTGGCAAGGACTCCTTTCAGCAATGCCGAGGGTAAGTTCGATTCAGATCTCCTTAAGAGTTTCATAGCCTTCTATAAGGAGCTGGATCCACAGGCTGTATCTGCTGAGGAATATGATTATTACAGGAGCATGTATAACTATTGGCTCTATGTAGAGAAGAACATCAAGAGCAATCTTCTGTATTCAAAGTATGCTTCTCTGGTCAAGTCTTCACTGGTTTCGAATCCTGTTTCTGCCAAGAACTCTTTCGACAACCGTATCATGAGGACAGATGTCCTGGTAGCATCATTACCGTATTCCACAATAGCCGATGCTGATGCCAAGGTTTCATCAAATGACCTCAAGGCTATATATAACGAGAACAAGCCTGCTCTCTACAATTATGCCGAGAACCGTGACATTGTCTACATTGACCACGAGATTCTGCCCAGCCAGGCAGACCGCGCTGCTCAGCTTGAAGAGATGAATGAGATTGTAACCCAGTTGGAGGAAGATGTTGATGACTATGCTGCATTTGCCCGCCGCACAGGTTCCGTGGAGCCTTACAGCGAGGTGGCCCGTTCTGCTAGGAATCTTCCCGAGGATGTTGCAATCAGGCTCGATTCTGTTAAGGTAGGAGGCGTTTTCGGTCCCTATTACAATGAAGATGATGATTCTTACAATTCATTCAAGCTTCTGGGTACTGTTGCCGGGTATGACTCAATACAGTTCAGTGTGATGCAGGTTATGGCTGATGACGATGCTGCTATCGCAACCCGTTCAGACAGCATAGTCAATGCCCTCAAGAAAGGAGGTGACTTTGAGCAGATTGCTTCCGTTTATGGCCAGTCCGCCGTTCAGCAGTGGCTTGGCGCCGATTCATACGAGCCTGCAACCATCAGCGGTGACAACGCTCTCTATCTGAATACGCTCAACAGCATGAAGAAAGGTGAAGTTGCCGCCCTTAAGCTGTCAAATGCAAATCTTGTAATCAAGGTGTATGATGTCAAGGATCCGCTTACCAAATACAATACTGTAGTAATCAAGCGCCCGGTTGAGTTCAGTGAGGAGACCAGTAACAATGATTACAACAAGCTCAGCGCTTTCCTGACAAAATATAGCACGGTAGAGGAGCTCAGGCAGAATGCTGAGGATTCAGACTTCCGTCTGCTCTATTATCCCGGATTCCAGAACTACAATCATACCATAGGTGGTCTGTCCAAGTCAACCGATGCTCTCCGTTGGGCTTTTGAGGCTGCTGAAGGTGAGGTGTCACACATATATGAAGTAGGCAGCGCCAACGATCATCTCCTTGTTGTAGGAGTTGAGAAGATTCATCCGCGCGGCTATCGCTCAGTGGAAGACGCCACTCCTCTTCTCTCATTAAAGGCTATCAACAACAAGAAGTTCGATATGCTTAAGGGGCAGATGGCCGGTAAGACCATTGATCAGCTCAAGTCTCTTGATGGTGTGAAGATTGACACCGTAAGGTTTGTGAACTTCAATAATGACGCCTATGTTTCATCATTGTCCTCTAACGAGGCTACTATCGGCCCCAGCGTATTCAATCTTAGCCAGAATGAGCTTACTGCTCCTATGAAGGGACAGAGCTGCGCATTTGTGGCAAAGAAAATCAGTGAGGATTCCTACTCTGCAGAGTTTGATGACAAGGCAGAACAGCTTCGTCTGAATACCATCTCCTCAACACAGATTACAAGTTCTCTGATAGAGGAGCTTTACTATCAGGCTAAGGTGATTGACAACCGTTACAAGATCTTCTGATCTGAACCGATTATAAAAAAGAATCCCCCGGAGATTTCCGGGGGATTCTTTTTTATATGGTCTCTTATGATCAGTTGTTCTCCGGGCGGAGCTTGCGTACAACAGCACCGGTCTGCCACATCTCACTGTCGCGCAGGGCAGCCAGCTCTTTCTCAAGACCCTCGCGATAGCCGGGCTTTGAGTTGCTGTCTATTGATATCTGAGCCTCGTTACCGCACTTAACGCTTGCATAGAGCTTCTGTACAACGGGCTTGATTGCATCGTGGAACGGGCCCATCCAGTCAAGGGCACCGCGCTGTGCTGTGGTTGAGCAGTTGGCGTACATCCAGTCCATACCCTTTTGTGCAAACAGGGGCATGAGTGACTGGGTGAGCTCCTCAACGGTCTCGTTGAAAGCCTCAGACGGGGTATGGCCGTTCTCACGGAGAACTTCATACTGAGCCAGCAGCAGACCCTGGATGGCACCCATCAGTGAACCACGCTCACCGGTAAGGTCAGATGTGGCCTCGCGGATGAATGTGGTCTCGAACAGGTAACCTGAACCTATGCCGATACCGAAAGCCAGAACCTTTTCAAGTGCGTGGCCTGATGCATCCTGATAAATGGCGTATGAGCTGTTCAGGCCGCGGCCCTCAAGGAACATGGTACGGAGTGATGTACCTGAACCCTTGGGAGCAACCATGATGACATCGATATCCTTGGGAGGAACAACGCCTGTGCGGTCGTTCCATGTGATGGCGAATCCGTGTGAGAAGTACAAGGTCTTGCCTGCGGTCAGGTAAGGCTTGATGTTGGGCCACTGCTGCATCTGGGCTGCATCGGACAGAAGCATGCAGATGATGGTACCCTTCTGGGCTGCCTCCTCGATAGAGAACAGGGTCTTGCCGGGAACCCAACCGTCGGCAACAGCCTTCTCAAAGGTCTTGCCCTGACGCTGGCCAACTATTACGTTGAAACCGTTGTCGCGCAGGTTGCATGCCTGACCAGGGCCCTGCACGCCGTAACCTATAACTGCAATTGTCTCATTCTTGAGTATCTCGCGGGCTTTCTCCAGCGGGAACTCCTCACGTGTCATAACCTCTTCTATGACACCTCCGAAATTCATTTTCATAGTTTCTTTTGTGTTATGTAGTTAATTAAACGTTTCCTTTCTTTCCGTAACGGGATTCCATCTTGTCCAGGTATTCGTTCACGTGCTCAATGCGGGCGCGGGTAATGGCTACGCGGCCGGAGCTTACGAACTGGAGCATACCGCCCTGGGCTGAGAGTTCATGGTTCAGGGCCGTGATATCCTCAGTGCGTCCGGTTTTCTCAATGACGGAGAACGTTGAGTTTACCTCTATCAACTTGGCGCCGTAGCGGCGTATGATTTCGGACATCTCGGGATTTTCGGTCAGCACACTGGTTACCACCTTATATAATGCCACCTCTTGCATGAATATCTCATCGTCGGTAAAATACTGGCACTGCAGCACATCTACCTTCTTTTCAATCTGGTCAACAATCTTCACTATTGTCTCGGCATCGGCCATGGCGGTGATGGTGTAGCGGTGCACACCCGGTATTGATGAGGCCGATACGTTCAGACTCTCGATGTTTACCTGACGGCGTGTGAACACGGCGGTAACCTGGTTCAGGATACCGGCTATGTTCTCTGAATGAACTATCAGCGTATAAAGCTTCTTTTCGTTCTCCATATTATATTTCAAATATCATCTTGTCTACCGGACTGCCCGGTTTGATCATAGGCATCACGTTTTCCTCGTCCATAACAGCAGCTTCAAGCAGGAACGGGCCTTTGGCACTGATCATCTGCTTTACGGCATCCTGCAACTGCTTACGGTCTGTAACCAGGATATAGGGTATTCCGTAGGCCGATGCTATCTTGCTGTAGTCGGGGTTCATCATGTGAGTGCATGAATATCGGCTGTTGAACATCATCTGCTGCCACTGGCGTACGTTGCCCAGATAGGTGTTATTCATCAGGATCATCTTTACGGGAGCACCGGTCTGCATTATGGTGCCCAGCTCCTGGATGTTCATTTGGAAACCTCCGTCGCCCATAAAAGCCAGGATTGTACGGTCTGGTGCACCGAATGTGGCGCCTATGGCTGCGGGCATGCAGAATCCCATAGTTCCCAGTCCGCCCGATGTCACGATGCTGCGGCGTGTGCGGTACTTGAAATAGCGTGATGAGAACATCTGGTTCAGACCTACGTCATTTACAAGAACAGAATTGGCCGGAGCAGCTTCACTTACTGCCGTTACAACCTCGCCCATCTTGAGAGGACCGTCATGGGGATGAATGGCGCTGTCAATGACCTTTTCATACTCCTCCTTGTCAAGCGGCTTGAAACTCTCAATCCACTCTTTATGGTCAGCCTTAGCCATACGCTCGGTTATGAGTCTGAGCGTGATGCGGCAGTCACCCAAGACCGTTATATCGGGTTTGACGTTCTTACCAAACTCTGACTTGTCAATGTCAAGATGTATTATCTTGGCTTGCTTGGCGTAAGTATCCAATGTGCCGGTCACGCGGTCATCAAAACGCATGCCTACGGCAATCAGGACATCGCACTCATTGGTCTTTACGTTGGGGGCCAGGTTGCCGTGCATTCCCAGCATTCCCATGTTGAGCGGGTGGTCACTGGGCAGGGCCGATAGTCCCAGCAGTGTACGTGCTGCGGGCAGATTACCCTTCTCTATAAATGCGGCCAGCTCTTTCTCGGCATTACCAAGCTCTACGCCGTGACCAACCAGAACAAGCGGCTTTTGGGAATTGTCTATAAGCTGTACTGCATCGTTTATCTGGCTCTCAATGGGATCGGGAGCAGGTATGTAACTGCGTACGTAGTCTATCTTGGCGGGCTTGAAGTCTATCTGTTGCATCTGGGCGGTCTTGGTAAAGTCAAGCACCACGGGGCCCGGACGTCCTGAGCCTGCAATATAGAATGCACGTGCCACAGCCCACGGAATATCCTCGGCGCGGCGAATCTGATAGCTCCACTTGGTGATAGGCTGTGTAACGCCCACCAGGTCAATCTCCTGGAAAGCATCGGTACCCAGGGCATCAGTTCCAACCTGGCCGGCAATCACTACGATGGGTGTGCTGTCCAGCATGGCATCGCTTATGCCGGTAATGGTGTTGGTGGCACCGGGACCGCTGGTAACTATGGCCACACCGGTTCGGCCCGATACGCGTGCGTAACCCTGTGCCGCGTGCGTGGCACCCTGCTCATGACGTACCAGAATCTGCTTAAGGTCTGTCTGGTGGTCATACAGGGCATCGAATACCTTTATAATAGAACCTCCGGGGTATGCAAAAACCGTATTCACATCCTCGGCAAGCAATGCGCGGAGCATCGCCTCGGCTCCTGTTATCATATTACTCATAATCTTACTTAATCAATAATCCTAACGCCACCCTTATCGGCCGAACTTACCATGTTGGCGTAAGCCTTGAGGCTCTTGGCAACCACACGCTTGCGGGTAAGAGGGCGCATGGGGCGTGCTGCAAGCTCGGCATCGGTCAGGCGAACGTTTATGCTGCGTGCCGGTATGTCTATATCAATGATATCACCATCTAGAACCTTGCCTATGGCGCCCCCGTTGGCTGCCTCGGGCGATATGTGTCCTATACTCAAACCCGATGTGCCGCCGCTGAAACGTCCGTCAGTAATCAGGGCGCACTCCTTGCCCAGATGTCGTGACTTGATGTATGATGTGGGGTAGAGCATCTCCTGCATGCCGGGACCTCCCTTTGGGCCCTCATGGGTGATTACCACCACATCACCGGCTACAACTTTGCCGCCCAGTATTCCGTCAACTGCGTCCTCCTGCGAGTCAAACACCTTGGCAGGGCCTGAGAACTTCCAGATGCTCTCATCAACGCCTGCAGTCTTTACTACGCAACCGTCAACTGCGATGTTACCTTTTAGGATTGCCAGACCGCCGTCCTTGGAGTAGGCGTGCTGCAGGTCGCGGATGCAACCCTCTGCGCGGTCAGTATCCAGCTCCTTATAGGTGCTGTCCTGTGAGCCCAGTTCAATGTTGAACTTGCCGGCAGGAGCAGTTGAATAAATACGCTTGGCCTCGGGGTCAATATTGTCTTTGAGTATGCTGTATTTGTCAATCAGTTCTCCGTATGTCATTCCTGTCACACTCTTGGCATCGGTATGGAGCAGACCACCCTTGGCCAGTTCTGCCAGAATGTTGAGCACACCGCCTGCGCGGCCTACATCCTGAACGTGATACTTCTGGGTGTTGGGAGCAACCTTACAAAGGCAGGGAACGTTCCTGGACAGACGGTCTATATCATCCATCTTAAAGTCAACGCCTGCCTCATAGGCTACAGCCAGCAGGTGCAGGATTGTATTAGTAGATCCGCCCATGGCTATGTCAAGGTTCATGGCGTTCTCAAAGTTGCGCTTCTGTGCTATGCTGCGGGGCAGAACGCTCTCATCGCCCTTCTCATAATACTTGAGGGCGTTCTTTACGATGAGTGCTGCGGCATCCTTCATCAACTGTACACGGTTCTTATGTGTGGCCAGTATGGTACCGTTTCCGGGCAGTGACATACCCAGAGCTTCGGTGAGGCAATTCATTGAGTTGGCGGTAAACATACCTGAGCAGCATCCGCAACCGGGGCATGCTGCGCGCTCAATAGCCTCTACATCGGCATCCGATACGCTCTCATCAGCAGACTTGATCATGGCATCAATAAGGTCCAGACGGGCTGAGCCCAATTCTCCGGCCTCCATGGGGCCACCGCTTACGAATACGGTGGGGATGTTAAGGCGCATGGTGGCCATAAGCATACCCGGAGTGATCTTGTCGCAGTTGCTTATGCATACCAGCGCATCGGCCTTGTGGGCGTTTACCATATACTCTACGCTGTCGGCAATTATGTCGCGTGAAGGCAGTGAGTAGAGCATTCCGTCGTGGCCCATTGCAATGCCGTCATCAACGGCAATGGTGTTGAATTCGGCAGCAAAGCAGCCCAGGCGCTCAATCTCCTTCTTTATTATCTGACCGGCCTCATGAAGATGTACGTGACCCGGCACAAACTGCGTGAAAGAGTTTGCAATGGCTATGATGGGCTTGCCCATCTGCTCCTTCTTCATGCCGTTGGCAACCCAAAGTGCACGGGCTCCCGCCATTCGGCGACCCACGGTACACTGGTCACTTCTTAATGGAATCTTCATAATATTCAATCTTTTCTGTATATATATTCACAATTAGCCTATCGGGCGTAATTGAACTGCAAAGTTACCTATTTAATAGGTAGTGCAAAACATTTTTATGCAAAATATGCAAAATAGTGCAATTGGGAGATAGTCTTTCAACACAAGGTTGTGTAACACAAGGTTGTGTAACACAAGTTTGTGTAACACAAGTTTGTGTAACACAAGTTTGTGTATTCAAAAAATATTGTCCTATTTTTGCATAAAATGAAGTGTGTGCAAAATCGCTGAGTATCAGGCATAATACTTTCAGTAGCTGAGATATTTAAAAAGGAATCAAAATATGAACGTGAAATTCAAAATACCCATGTCGGCCCGCAAACTGAAAGAAGGCGGCATGTTTAAGGAACTGCTGTTGACCATTCTTGCTACCACTATTTCTATTGTCCTTACTTTTGGTACATCGCGTATTATTGAAAAGCGCCAGGCCGACCGGGACAGGCGCTTGTTGGCTATGACCATCATTAACGATATGGATGAGACGATTACTTGTGTCAGAGATTTCTTGGAGGACGAGAATAACGGATACAATATCACTATCTGGCTGATGGAAAACATGGATTGCTTGGAGAGTGTCTCTGATGATACGCTTCAGGCGTTCTTTGATTATGTAACCCCGTCATCGTTTACACAACAGAGTCAGTTTATGAAAAACGATGAGAATATTTTGACCATGAGTCAGGATTCCTGGCGCACTCTTAGTGACCGGAAGTTTTTTAGTAATGTGCAGGACTTTTATAATTATAAGGCCCTTCTTAACAGGCAGTTTGAGGAGTCTGTCATTTTCCGGAAGCCCTTTACGGATGAAGAGCAGTATCAGATGATGATGGGTACCGATGAGATGAGTACCCATGAAGGTTATGTGGAGGTGTGTCGCAGAATGCTCAAGTCCGTCAGGGTAAAGCGCTACACAGATTTCTATGTATATCGTGTATATGATTACGAGTATTTTCTTTTGAGTACTTACAAATCGAATGAAGAGAACAAGTTCCTGATGAACATAGCCGAGCAGGATATGGAAGACTTTATAAACGGGAGCCACATGAAGGTACGCAAGGTTAGAGAGAGTGACTTGGTGGGCACGTGGGAATCGGCATATGCAACACAAGACTACCGGATTGTATATGAATACAGGAAAGACCACACTTTTACCATAGACTATTTCTCATACTGGACTGATGTCGCATTCAAGGGCCATTTGATGCAACGGTACTCGATAGCGGGGACATGGGCCATTGCAGGTGACTCTCTGATTAAGGTTTTTGACATGGACAGCTATAGGATGGCAATTGATGATAGCGGAATCACTTATCAGCCTGAAAAGGCCGATGAGATAGAAATAATCAAGAAGGAAATGTTACAGATGCCTGAAATCATAGAAAGCCTTAAACCGAATCCCCGCATATCGCAGGCTATGAACATAGATGAGTCAGGTACACGCCTGCAGCTGAAAGAACCAGGTAGGAGGGCGGGACATTCCCGGAAAATAAAGTAAAACTACAGAGGTTCAATATGTCACACATTCTTTTCAAATAAACATGAAAAAAACGTATCTTTGCATTTTGGCACGGGATTTGCCGTGTATATTGCATTAGTAACAAAACATAAAACCGCATAATGGGATTTAACGAGTTTATAGGTAAGCTGTTCGGTAACAAGCAGACCCGTGATATCAAGGAGATTCAGCCGTGGGTGGAGAAAATCAAGGCAGCTTATCCTAAGTATGAGAAACTTTCAAATGATGAACTTCGCGCCGCAACACAGGAGATACGTCAGAAGGTGCGCGATTTTGTCATACCTGAAAAGAAACGTATAGAGGAGCTTAAGGCTAAGGTAGAGCAGACCGAATTGGAGGACCGTGAGCCCCTGTTCAACCAGATAGACAAGCTGGAAAAGGAGGTGCTGGACCGCTATGAGGTGGTTCTTGATGAGGTCCTTCCCGATGTATTCGCAATAGTAAAGGAGACAGCCCGCCGCTTTACGGAGAATGAGCAGGTAGAGGTAACGGCTACAGATTTTGACCGTGACCTGGCTGCCAAGCATGACTTTGTTGTCATAGATGGTGACAAGGCTTTGTGGCAGCAGCACTGGGTGGCCGGCGGTAACGATACCGTATGGAACATGATACACTATGATGTGCAGCTGTTTGGTGGTGTGGTACTGCATAAGGGTAAGATTGCCGAGATGGCTACCGGTGAAGGTAAGACCCTTGTGGCTACCCTGCCGGTATTCCTTAACGCCTTGACTGGTAACGGTGTACATGTGGTGACAGTGAATGACTACCTGGCCAAGCGTGATGCTGAGTGGATGGGTCCGCTCTACATGTTCCACGGACTGTCTGTTGACTGCATAGACAAGCATCAGCCCAACTCCGAGGCCAGAAGAAACGCATACCGCGCCGATATCACATTCGGTACCAACAACGAGTTCGGTTTTGACTATCTGCGTGACAATATGGCCGGTCATCCCAACGAGCTGGTGCAGCGCGGACATAATTTTGCCATTGTGGATGAGGTTGACTCGGTGCTCATTGATGATGCCCGTACACCTCTTATCATATCGGGCCCCGTACCAAAAGGTGATGACCAGCAGTTTGAGCAGCTCAGACCTCAGGTGGAGCAATTGTTTGAGGCCCAGAAGCGTCTGGCTACACAGTATCTGGCCGATGCCCGCAAGAAGGTACATTCCGAGAATCAGGATGAGGTGGCAGAGGGATTCCTGTCACTGTTCCGCAGCTTCAAGGCCCTGCCCAAGAACAAGGCTCTCATCAAGTTCCTGAGTGAGCCGGGCATGAAGGTGGGTATGCAGAAGACCGAGGAGATCTACATGGAGCAGCAGAACAAGCGTATGCCTGAGGCTGTGGAACCGCTCTACTTTGTTATAGATGAAAAGCTTAACAGCGTTGACCTTACGGATAAGGGTGTTGAGCTGATAAGCGGCACCAACAAGGATCCCGAGTTCTTTGTACTGCCCGATATAGCCAGCCAGCTCTCGGAACTTGAGGCACAGACAGACCTGAGCCAGGAGGAGCGTCTGGCTAGGAAGGATGAGCTGCTTACCAATTACGCCGTTAAGAGCGAGCGCATACATACCATAAACCAGCTGCTCAAGGCCTACTGTATGTTTGAGCGTGATGTGGATTACATTGTGACAGAAGACGGTAAGGTAAAGATTGTGGATGAGCAGACCGGTCGTATAATGGAGGGCCGCCGCTGGAGCGATGGCTTGCATCAGGCTGTTGAGGCTAAGGAGCGTGTGAACATTGAGGCTGCAACCCAGACCTTTGCCACCATTACCCTACAGAACTACTTCCGTATGTACCACAAGCTGGCCGGTATGACCGGTACGGCCGAGACAGAGGCAGGTGAGTTCTGGGATATCTATAAGCTGGATGTGGTGGTAATTCCCACCAACAAACCCATAGCACGTATAGACCAGAATGACCGCATATACAAGACCAAGCGTGAAAAGTACAAGGCTGTGATAGAGGAGATCGTACGTCTGGTTGAGGCCGGACGTCCGGTGCTGGTAGGTACCACATCGGTCGAGATAAGCGAGCAGCTGAGCCGTATGCTTACAATGCGTAAGATTGAGCATAACGTGCTGAACGCCAAGCTGCACCAGAAGGAGGCCGACATTGTGGCCAAGGCAGGTCAGAAGAGCATTGTTACCATTGCCACCAATATGGCTGGTCGTGGTACCGATATCAAGTTGTCACCCGAGGTACGTGAGGCCGGCGGTCTGGCCATCGTAGGTACAGAGCGTCATGAGAGCCGCCGTGTGGACCGTCAGCTGCGCGGCCGTGCAGGCCGTCAGGGAGATCCGGGTTCATCGGTATTCTTTATCTCACTAGAGGATAACCTGATGCGTCTGTTCGGATCTGAGCGCATAGCTCCGCTCATGGACAAGCTGGGTCTGCAGGAGGACGAGATGATTGAGAACAGTTTCATCACCAAGCGCATAGAGCAGGCACAGAAGAAAGTTGAGGAGAACCATTTCGGTATCCGTAAGCGCCTGCTTGAGTACGATGATGTTATGAACAAGCAGCGTACCGTGATATATGAGAAGCGTCGTCACGCACTTATAGGCGAGCGCATAGGCATGGATATCGCCAACATGATATGGGACCGCTGCTCAGTCATATCCGAGAACTGCGCAGATTACGAGAGCCTTCAGATGGAGGTGTTCCGCGTACTGGCCACAGAGCTTCCGTTCTCAGAGAGTGAATATGACAATATCAAACCCGATGAACTGCCTGATCGTCTGTTCAATGCCGCTATGGACAATTTCAAGCGTAAATGCGAGCGTATGGCGCAGATAGTGAATCCTGTTATAAAGAAGGTGTTTGAGGAGCAGGGAGACCGCTATGAGAACATACTGATTCCTATCACAGACGGACGCCGCGTATATCAGATTCCGTGCAACCTCAAAGAGGCTTACGATAGTGAAGGCAAAACTGTTGTCACATCATTCCAGAAGGCAATCTTGCTGCACACCATAGACGAGTGCTGGAAGGAGAACCTGCGTGAACTGGATGAGCTGAAGCACTCCGTACAGAACGCCAGCTATGAGCAGAAAGACCCGTTGCTGATATTCAAGCTGGAGTCTGTCACGCTGTTTGACAATATGGTCAACAAGATGAATGACCAGACCGTATCAATTCTGATGCGCGGTCAGATACCGGAGCCCGATCCGGAGCGTGTGCGCGAGGCACCGGCCCAGAACCGTCAGCAGCGCCGTCAATATACGGAGAACCGCACTGATATGAGTGATCCCAACCAGCGTGCTGCAGCAGCCCGCGACACCCGTCAGCAGGTGCGTGAACCCATACGCGCCGACAAGACTCCGGGCCGTAACGACCCGTGTCCGTGCGGAAGCGGCAAGAAGTTCAAGAACTGTCACGGCCAGGGACTGTAACAATAATCCGGACAAAAAAGTTCATTAAAGATATTTATTGACTATTTTTGCTTCCGGTTATACCGATATAGATTATATGAGATTGAGCGAATCATCATTCCAGGGAATCAAGGGTATCATCATTGATGCCCTGAAAGAGTTCCGTCGTCCGTCAGAACAGTCAGTGGTGACGGACATACACATCATGCCCATTCGTGAGACGGGCGAGGTAACTGTAAGTGATGATGACCGCGACCTGGCCACAACCCAGCTGTCGGATCTTGTTGAGATTCCTGAGGAGAATTTCTATGAGGTTATGGAGAAGGCCCTGCGCCGTATCCTGCAGGATATAGACTCCCGTGAGCCGTTAGAGAACCTGGCCATCTGGAAACCATTCTCATTCGTGCTGGTGGATGATGACCGCGAGACTGTGGCGGAGCTCATGCTCTTTGATGAGGACAACACCCTGCTTAGCCAGGGCCTCATGCAAGGTCTTGATGAGGAACTTGACAAGTTCCTTAAAGACCTTCTTTCAGAATAAAAGCTTTAGTTGTTTTTTGCATAATGGTCCCTGATATTTCAGGGACTTTTTTTACTGCCTAACTGAAGAGAAATATTTCTCTAACTAGCCAGATTTTTTTTTTTTTGTTTTTTTCCGGATAAGGTGAAATAGCACAAAATAGCACAAAGATATGAATAAGAAAAACCTATATTTGAACCATGTAAAAAGCCTGATTTGAGTTATGAGAAGTTACTGCCGTTTGATATTACAATTGCTGTTGATGTTTCTTCCGGTCAGTTTGTCTGCCAGAGTTATTACTTCCGAGGAGTATAACGGAATAACATATACCATGGGTTATGTTTGCGATTTCCAGGTTGACGGTATATCCTATACAATTCATGAAAACGGTGTTTATGTATCGGCCGAGAAGTACTTGTGTGACTCTGCAAAAATAGAAACCTTTTTAAGTTCATCACCAATACCTTATGAAGCTATTGAAGACTTGCTAACAATACCCTGGGAAATTGTTGTAAATAATTCATATAAGGGGGAGGTGACAATTCCGGAAACAGTCATGTTTGGTGATACAGTCTATAATGTCACAGGAATAGATGATGCTGCTTTTAAAGGATGCGTTGACTTATATAGTGTTTATTTTCCAAATTCTGTTGAATACATTGGTTCTTCAGCTTTTTACGGATGTTTAAATTTAGAGTCAATTTCTTTTCCGGAAAAACTTAGAATAATAGGTGCCGAATCTTTTGCCCATTGTAAAAAACTAAAGCGTTTAATCTTTCCAGATGAATTAGAAAGAATAGAAACTTATGCATTTCTCGATTGCACTGGTGTGAAATTGTTAAATATTCCTGCAAGTGTATCATACATTGGCATGGGTGTTTTTGGGAATTGTCCTTTAGATTCTCTTTTTTGGAATACTTCTGATGTGTCAGCCCAAACTACAGCCTTCCAATGTCATTCTTTAAAGTATGTAAGATTAGGTGATGAGGTGACTAAAATATATCCTAGCTCATTTGATTATTGTACTTCTCTTTCTTCTATTATCATTCCTGAAAAGGTTGAATATATAGATCAAGGTGCATTCGCGGCCTGTCAAAATCTTAAAAAAATAGTGATAGAAGGCAGTCCTGTTATCTATGAACATGCTTTTATATTGTGTCCTCTTATTGATACAATAATTTTAAAAAGCCGGATACCTCCCATTGTGAAAGACCGTACATATACGGCGTACGGATATTTAGATGGATTTCATGAAGTTTTTTTTGCTGAAGAACCATATAAGAATGCTCAACTTATAGTACCTGAAAGTTCATTAAGTGAGTATATGTCTTCACGTTTTTGGTCTTTTTTTAGTAAAATCAGTACATTTTATGACGGCGATTATGAGTCGGATTCAGAGGATGATACCATAAGTATTATTGTTCAGGAAGACGGAGACACCACATGTTATAATATTCAAGAAGACGGAGATACCATATATTATAGTATTCAGGAAGGCGGAGACACTATTTATTATACCGTTAATGATGATGGAGCTTATGTGGCAGCAAGAGCCTTTTGTCGCAATGGCTTTTACAGCAGATATGGCTTTGATGGCCCTTTGACCCCACGTGACCCTATCACGGGAGGGCAGCAACCGCGTTCTGGTAAAAGGAGTTTTTCCGAAAGTATTGAAGTTGACTCATCATATTATTCGTCTTATCGAGGCAGTATAGTAATTCCGGAAGCAATAATGTATAATGACACGTCTTATTCCGTAACGGGAATTAAGTACTACGCATTTGTTGGCTGTAAGGAGCTTGAGTCTGTATCCATACCTGAGAGTGTCAGGAATCTTGGCTACGGCAGTTTTGCCGGTTGTAGTGGTTTGAGTATGGTGAATATTCCTTCTTATGTTAATGAGATTCCTGATGCTTTGTTCTATGGATGTTCTTCACTTGGCAGTATAGAGATTCCATCCGTTGTACTTACAATAGGTCATAGCGCTTTCTACGGATGTTCCGGTCTTGCCGAGATAACTATTCCTGCAGGAGTGGAACTGATAGACGAGTACGCCTTTGCATATTGCACCGGTTTGAAACGTGTTGTGATTGAGGGCAATCCTGTTATTGCCGAGACGGCTTTCATTGGATGCGGAACAGAGCTTGAAGTTTTTAGGGGCGGAGAGGATAATGATGGAGAACGGGATTCTGATAGAGGCGTAAAATCTCACTATAGTATTGAGGGTTTGAGGATATCGGATGACACTCCGGGAATACATATAATAAAGTACAAGAACGGAACTGTGAGGAAGGCTGTGGTGCGTTGATAATCGGGGCATTGGCAACATGAGAGTAATAAGATCCATAGTGTTGTTGACGGCAATGGCCGCCGTTTCGTGCGGCGGGCATTACCGTATGCTTACTGAGGCGGAGCGGTTGCTTGAAACCAATCCTGCCCAGGCTGATTCTTTGCTCAGTACCATTCCGGTGCCTGAAGGGAGGCGCATGAGGGCCCTGTATGCTGTACTCCGCACGCAGGTTGACTACAAGAATTACAAGGATATACCTGATGATGGCTTGATTAGCCAGGCCTGCAACTATTACGGCTCAGGCAAGAAGGAGTATCATGCCGCAATGGCCTGGTACAGCCGCGGATGCGTGCTCTCGCTTACTGATGATGACCTTGGTGCCATAAGTTCCTATCTTACAGCCCGTGACCTGTTTCCTGATACTCTTAACCGCTATTATGTAATATGTGAGCATAACCTTGGCAAGCAATATCTTGCAAGACACCTGTACAGTGAGGCCAGAGCTATTTTGGAACTTTCCCTTAAGAATGCCCGGACCATAGGCGATAATGTGATTTCCGCCTATTCCAGATACAATATTGCGCTGATAGACCTGTATGAGAAGCGGTTTGAAAAGGCTGAGACAGCTTTCAGCCAGCTTTCCGGTAATACATATCTGCCTGAACTGCTCCGTACGGAGACTAACCTGCAGCTTGCCAAGATACATTTGCACCATTATGGCGATACTGACAAGGCGCTGCATTATGTAAACCGTTATATCAATGAGGTGGGATTCCCGTCAGGAGCCGGTTACACAATAAAGGCTGATGCCTTTTATGTGGCCGGCAGATATGATTCGGCCTATTATTATTACCAACGCTCCCTGGAATGTGAAACTGATTTGAGTACAGAGAGTAACAGCTACAGCCGCTTGCCTGAGCTGTCTTTGATGTTTGGCCATGAGGACAGAACAGCCTTTTACATAGAAAAATACAAGGACTGTCTTGAGAGACAGAAGGAACGTTACAATCAGGATTCGATATTTGCCCTTAATCTGAGGCACAATTTTGAAAAATATGAGATGCTTAACAAAGAGGTCAGGAAGCGTTACCTGATACTCTTCATCTCATTGGTTCATATTGCGGTTTTGGTGCTTATATCTATTCTACTATATTATGAAAGGCTGAGGCGTAAAAGGTATGACCTTCTGTGTGATTCCTTGATACGTCGTCAGATAGACTCTGCAATACCTGAGGACTCACTTGAGAATGCGCTGGAATCATCCCGCTCACTCTTTATGAACAGTGTAGGAAATACTTTGCTGCAGGAACTGTCAGTTGTGGACCGGGTCCCGGAATCACAGGAACTCTCTGTAATAAGACATAATACGGAACTCTATTTTGAAAAGCCCATGGCCATAATGAAAGGAGTCGTTCCTTCATTATCTGATATAGAGGTCATGTATTGTATATATCGCTATCTGGGTGTGAACTGGCGTCTGAGTATGGAGCTTGTGAACCGCTCGGCAAGCTATTCCGGCCGCTTGAAACAGTACATATTGAAAAAGATTCCCTATGAGTGGGCCAATCTGTTGTTCAGGAACTGATAATATACATATATTTGCAAAAATATGACTTTTCCGTTATGTCACTACTCAAAAGACTACTGATATTCATATTGTTTGCCGCACTCATTCCAGTCGGGATGAAGGCGCAGGAAAATAAGAAGTTTGAGATCAATGTTGGTATTTCAACGCCAGGACTCTATGCTCTGATGGATAAGGATGCAGCAACTGGTGGAAATGAAAGGTATGATTTTTACGTTGATGGGCCACTTCCTCATTATCCCGAAGAGAAGCAATTGGTATATTTTGATTTGGAGTCTTACCGATCAACATTATATCCAAGTATTTCAGTCGAATTGTCTTATAAACTGGCTGAAACAGGTTTCTTTAAGCGCCTGTCATTGGTGGGGATGCTTGGATATCATATGGTGGGTTTTGAAAACTTTAATCCTGTTACCAGACAAAGTAGGAAAGAGACAGCTTTGAGGCTTGATTATCTTATGGGAGCGAGACTGCGTATAATTGACAGGTCACATTTTTGTATGTACTCACAAGCATTCTTAGGTAAAGATTTCAGGAATGATTGTGAATATTGGACCATTGCCAATGAATTCATGAGGGAGGGCCATGAAGAAAGGGTTGATTATCAGGTTACTTTTCTCGGATTCCAAGTGGATCTTGGTAAAGAGAGTAATCTGGGATTGGTTACAGAGTTTGGCTATGGGTATGAATACTCACTAAGTCAATTATTTGTATTCATACCGGGAATAAGAGCAGGTGTAAGTTATAAATTCTGACTGCTATGAAAAAATATATTTTATATATCACAGTTGCGTTATTATCGTTTATAGGTTTCACGGCCTGTGAGGGAAGAGTATGGGATACTGACGAAGACCTGAGAGATTTATCCAGAAGCTGGGCAAGGGAGTATATAGATATTGTCATGGAACAAAAGATTAGCAGAATCGATTCTTCTTATGAAAAAAAGTGGTCTGTAACAACTTCAATATTGAAAGATACTCTATACAAGGAGATTCATAGTGCCTACTGTTTGACATATCCCGATTATGATTCAGTTGACGTTACCTCATTTTTCATCCAGATTCGTGATTCACTCATTGTAAAAGTTGATGGATACAGATTTTCAAAGAAATATTGGGCACACCTGTTTACAATAGATGAGGGTATTGTTGATTATGAGGGTAAGTTCCACGTTGATTTCTATGAAAACGGAAAGACCATGCCATGGGCTTGGTCAGAGACAACCTATAAAAAGAACAATGACAGAGACAGTATATATTACCCTTATCGGTCAAGAACTGAAGTTGGTTGGTATTGATTAATTTTAAATAATAGTGACTATGCATTTACGAAAGGCATTACGTGTAGCAACGTTGTTTATGCTGATATCTCCATGCACAGCGCTTGCACAAGATAAACAGCATAGGATTGAGATTAATGCAGGCATATCATCGCCTGGATTACACTGTCGTGCGGATAGGGATATAATTGATTTTGAGTTTCCTTATGAATATGAAGAGAATGGTCAAATAATTACAGGTAACTATTATAGTGACAAGCAATTGCATGACATTTTTCAGGAGTCTTACCGCTCCAGATTGTATCCAAGTTTGTCTGTCGAGTTTTCTTATAAACTGGCAGATTCAGGATTTACTAAAAGATTGACACTGCTTGGTATGCTTGGTTTCCATATGGTTGATTTTGAGGATATTGATATTACTACAGGGAATGTTGTAAAAGAGACGGCTCGTAAGGTTGATTATCTTATTGGATTCAGGGTCAATATAATTAAGACCACATATTTTGATATGTACTCACAGATGTTGGCTGGGGGTGAGATCAGGGATAAATCCCAATATTGGAATATTACTGCTAAAAGGTTGGATGAATATAATGTAGAATTGAACGGTCTGGCTTTTCAGCTTACCTATCTCGGGTTCAGGGCTAAGATTGGCAAGAGGGATAGCAGGCTTGGCGTATATGTAGAGCTTGGACATGGCACGGAGTATTCTACAAGTAAGTTTGGTTTGATTCCTGGTGTAAGGACAGGTGTCAGTTATTTATTCTGATTGTTATGAGAAAGTTTACTGTATATTTGCTGATAGCCGGTTTGGCATGTGTCATGTCCTGCAGGGGCAATGATTGGGACACGGAAGAAGAGTTGAAGGCCTTGTCCAGAACCTGGGCAAATGATTATGTCAATTACACTTTGCGGCAGGTGGTTATTTCTGCTGATACTTTACAGGGTATAAGAAAAGGTGTATATACTGGAGACGACATAACAACATCTTCAGTATTGAAAGATACTCTTATGTCCGTATTCCATTTCACCAAAGGGAATAAAAACAATCATGATTCAGTCAATATTACATCCTCATTATTGCAAATACGTGATTCTATTGTTTTAAAGACTGACGGTTACAGATACTCTGATTATTATTGGGTTCATCTATATACTGTTGGTCCCGGTATTGTCAATTATGAGGGAAGGTTCCATGTTGATTTCTATGAGACCGGCAAGACTACTCCGTGGGGATGGTCAGAAATCACTTACCATAAGAGTAATGTTTATGATCGCACGTATTCCTGTGAGAGTCCTGTATTAGGTTGGTACTGATAAGGTGACAAAGAAGAAAATTAATGTTTTATTATTATCAATATGAAGAATCAATTTTTTACAGCAATGAAAAAGTATTTAAAGGTATGTATCATCAGTTTGGTGGGGATAATGTCGTTAAATTCCTGTAAAGATGATTCTGATGAGAAATCAGAGTTGATCTCAGAAGTGGGGACCTGGAGTATTTCGGATGTTGATTATTACTATGACGAAAAAATTCTGGACTACAAAGAATCCGAAATACGTGTATGGCCTACATCGCGGAGAGGAGATTGTTTTGTATTTGTGTCTCAGTCTAATGAAGGGCTTATCCTGAATGGTGATGGAACCGGGAAATTTTTTGGCTCTGGCGAGTTTGGCACAGATGAATACGATCTTACTTATACAAAAGACGGCAAAAAAATTCGTATAAGCATTGTAATCAAAGGCAGAACTGTAAATACCGAAGTTATACTTGAAAATGACAAACTGAAAATCACCCATGTGGAGTCTGATATTTATGGATGGTCTCCATATAATTCGGAAGATGTGTATGGGGCAGATGGAAACGGAACTCACACTCTTACAATAGTTCAATTTTTCACAAAGCAACAATGATTATGAAGCAGTTTTTTTTCCTTCGTTTTGCGATTATTACCGTCGCATCTTTTGTTTTAATGGGTTGCGAAAAAGATGATGACATCATCGAAAAGGAACAAGCCGGTGACATCCCTAATGGCATTCAAGCTGTTGATTTGGGGCTTAGTGTAAAATGGGCTTCATTCAATCTCGGAGCTGATTCTATCGAAGGAACCGGAGATTATTACGCTTGGGGTGAAACAGAAACCAAATCCAGATACACCTGGGAAAACTACCGATTACGTGCTGACGGTAACTACTACGACGGTAATATTACTTATATCAAGTATAATACTCTTGGTAAAAGGGGAACAATTGACAATAAGATACTTCTTGAAGAATCTGACGATGTGGTTCATTTAAAGTGGGGTGGAAATTGGCGCATACCAACACAACTGGAATTCTGTGAATTGCTTGACACCAACAATTGTAAGTGGTCTTGGGTTACACAAAAAGGTATAGATGGCTTTAAGATTACAAGCAAGAAATCAGGATATACAGACCAGTCTATATTTCTGCCTGTGACAGGAATGTTTGGTGCCTATAGTCCTAATTTAGATTCTAATGGTAATCGCGAAAGTGGTTATATGACCAGTTCTCTTAATGAAGATAATCCTGATTGTGTGTGGTATCTTAGTTTTGGGAGAAGATCATATGCTGTTTTGAGTAATACACAATATCGTAGTATTGGTCAAACTATTAGACCAGTCTGTAAATCCGACAGTTGGATAGGAATCACTTCCATCATTTTTGATAAAGACAGTTTAAAACTGTTGGCAGACGCAAATTCCAATGATTTTGGAGAGTCAACTATTGAATATTCTTTGATGAGTGGTGATGTTGAGTATAATTATTACAAGAAATATGTTTCATGGACCTCGAGCGATGAGTCTGTTGCAACAGTTGATTCATCCGGTAAGGTGCAAGCCAAATCGGAAGGCAAAGCCATTATAACTGCATCTTATAATGGAATTAGCACCAGCTGTACGGTTTTCGTAATAGGCGTTAATTATAATAATTCCGGATCTGAAAACGGATATGGTTACGTAGATTTGGGCCTATCTGTAAAGTGGGCTGCCATGAATGTGGGAGCTTCCGAGAAGGAGGGTTTTGGTAATTACTATGCTTGGGGCGAGACCGAACCACAGACCGTATATGAATGGTCCAGTTATCGTTTCTGGAAAAGTGGGGATTGGGGTGCGAATATTATGTTTAGCAAATATGACATTAGAGATGATGGTAAAACAACACTTGAACTGGAAGATGATGCGGCTCATGTTCAATTAGGTGGGGAATGGCGTATTCCTTCAAGTGACGAAATGAATGAGATAATCAATAACTGCAATTGGAAATGGATCACTCTTAATGGAGTGAATGGCATGAGGGTTTCGAGTCTGAAATCAGGTTCTGAGGGTAATTCCATTTTTTTACCGGCGGCTGGATATTGTTATAGTCGTGAGCCAATTGATGGGGGCTCATTTGGTCATTACTGCTCCAATTCCATTGGCTCAGGTTCAACGTATGCTGCGAACTTGATGATAGCTCCTACAGGACATTGTATGGTAAATATGAGCCGTTGTTACGGCTTCCCGGTTCGTGCCGTTTGCCCATAGTCCCTACATTAGCCTTATATACATGCTGGACTCTGGACGAGGATAATAATGTAGATTGGACAGATCCTTATGCTGCCCCGTGGAGAAAATCCTATCAGGACGATCCTAATGCTGTGTCTCAATTTTATAACGGCTTCACATTAATATTTATCCCGGAAGCAGGAACCGCTTATTGCCATTTCGGATCTTATTCCGTTCTATTCAAAATACAATGATACAATTGATGACACAAAAGGATTTTTTTTAACATATACTGAATGAATATGAAAGCAGTTAAAGCCTTATTATTAATGTTTTTATCGTTGCCGTTTTTTCAAATGAGTGCAAAAACGGCAGTGCCGGTTGAAACATCAGGATCTGGGATCAGGAACGGTTTTTCCATTACCGGTTCTTATTTACCCGTCAGATTTCCAAGTTATGACTATGACACAAAAGAGTGGGGAAGCACTACTGTAAATGGTTATGGGGCCGGTATTGATTACAACCTTTCTGTTCCGATATTAAGTTCCCGCTGGGAATTAAAAACAGGGTTGGGCTGTACTTACTCCAGAATAGACGAATCTGGCAATAAAGAGATGCTGGAATTCGGTTTTTATGCTCCAGGAGAGTCTGTTTCAACAATATCAGGAGGTTATCCGCAACCATTCAGCTACAAAGCATATTATGAAACCAAGAGAGAATATATTTACCTATATCTACCTGTAGAGATTGGTTACCAACTGTACACAAAAGGAAACTTCAGTATTATTCCTTTCTTAGGCTTTCAGGGTAAATATAACATAGGTTTTACCGAGAATGGTTACGTTGAATCTGCTACTTGGAGAGATCATTATTTTGAACTGTTTGATAAATCATCTGTAGATAGTGACGCTGAAAGATTTATCATCCAGATGAAAGCAGGAGTAGAGTTTAAGTATGATAAACTGTTCCTTTCCCTAAGTTTTACAAGAGACATGGACAGAATGTACCGCGATGCTCTGATAAAAAGCTCTTATAGGGGTTATTGGGGGCCTTATACTTTTAATTGCTGGCAACTGGGTTTTGGTATGAACTTCTAATTTGGTTAATATGAAAAGATATCGCTTATATATAGTGTTGTTACTGATTGTATTTGCAATCATCGGATGTGTAAAGGATGATAATCCTTATCCTGATATAAGAAACACTACTTGGAAGAGAACCAATGGCGAAAACTGGCAACGTGTATCCTTTTCTGCAGGAAGGGTGCATCATGAGATTTTTGTGAAGGGCGATTCTGACACGTTTTCTTTATCTGATTATTATGCTGACTACAAAGAGGAAAGTGAAGACGGCCGGCATTTCTTCACGTGGATTTATGAAGCGGGTAATGTCAGGTATAGAGTCTTCAGCCTTGGATCGGACAATGTCGTGATTGATTCAAAGATTTATAGTTCCAGACCGTCTATGGTTATGGAAGATTATGGTGTATTGTTTTATCGTGATAATGATCCTGTTGGTGGATATGACTTCTGATCACCTCGAGGTACAGACTTTGGCAATATAACGGCTGAAATGCTAAAAATGGCTAAATGAGCCATTTTGGTCGGGAAACTCTGCACGGTGTGCGGAGTTTTCTCGTATCTTTGCGGCCTGAAACAAAGGACGCATCAATGATCATCAATCCTACAAACAGGGACGATATACGCGAGAGGGCTATCGAGACTACATCTGAGATAGTTCTCAAGTGCGGTAACCTGTCGGTCAGGATGGATGATGTGGCACAAGAACTGTCGGTGTCCAAACGTACTCTCTATGAGATATTCGGCAGCAAGGAGGAGTTGCTCATTGAGTGCTTTAAGAGGCATACAGCCCTTATGTCCCGGACAATTGAGGATGAGATTATCCGTGAGGAGGATGTTCTGTCGGTTATTATAAATCATTTGGAGATAATCCTTAATGAGTCCGGTGAGACAGACCACAACAAGTTCTCGGATATGGACAAGTATCCCCGTCTGAAGAAAATTTTCCATGAGCATCTGGCTGATATGGCCAACCGTATGCGCGGTTTCATGGAATTGGGTGTCAGGCAGGGGGTGTTCCGCGATGACCTTAACATGGATGTGCTGATGAAAGCATTCAGCGCTATGGGCACAATGGCCAACAAGGAGTCCAACAGTAACCTGTTCCGATATGATGAACTTATAGACGGTACCATAGTGGTGCTGCTCAGGGGTATATCTACGCCCAAGGGTATGGAAAAACTGGATAAGTATAGGTATAAATCAAACAATAAATGATGAAGAGAGTTTTTTTTAAGAGGGCAGGAATCCTGATTGCAACTGCATTGTTTTCGGTTGCCGTCAATGCTCAGGAAACAGGTGGTGCAATCAAGCTCACGCTTGACGATGCCCTGAAGATTGCCTTGAGTGAGAACCCTACCATCAAGGTGGCGGAGCAACAGATAGAGGTTAAGAAGATAAGCAAGGATGAGGCCTGGCAGGCACTTCTGCCCAGTGCTGACTTTAGCGGTACCGTGCAATATACTGTATTGGCTGCTGTGATGAAACTTAACGGAATGGAGTTTAAGATGGGTCAGGATAATACCAGTACATGGAACGGACAGATTCAGGTAAGCCTGCCGCTGTTTGCACCTACCGTTTATGCAACCATGAACCTAACCAAGAGTGACCTGGACAATGCGGTTGAGCAGAGCCGCAGTTCAAGGTTGGACCTGGTTAATCAGGTTACCAAGGCATACTATCAGGTCATTCTGGCACAGGACAGTTATGATGTGCTGTGCAAGAGCTTTGAGCAGGCGCAGAAGAATTTCAATGTGGTTAATTCACTATATGAGTTAGGGGGTACCAGTGAGTATGACAAGATAAGCGCCGAGGTGCAGTTGCGTTCACTCAATCCTACAGTCATCCAGGCACGCAATGCCGTTACACTGGCCAAGCTCCAGCTTATGATACTTATGGGTATGGACCCTGAGACAGAGATCATGGTTGAGGGCAGTCTTGAAGATTATGAGGACCGTCTTTACAGTGAGGCTATCACGTCGGGCAACTATTCTCTGGATAACAATACTAACATGCGACAGCTGAAACTGAATGAGACCATGCTGAACCAGACGCTCAGGGTGCAGAAAATGAACTTTCTGCCTACTCTTGCATTAGCAGGCACATACTCTTTCCAGTCGCTTTACAATGACAACTGGAACGTGTTTGACTACACATGGGCCAAGAGTTCATCGATTGTGCTGTCACTGTCAGTACCCATATTCCGTATGGGTAACTTTACCAAACTGCGTAGCACAAAGCTGCAGATTAGTCAGCTGAGCCATAATATTGATTACACAGAGAAACAGTTGGGTATGCAGGTACGCAGTTACGTGGATAACATGAAAGCCAATGCCGAGCAGGTGGCAAGCAACCATGAGGCCATTGAGCAGGCCGAGAAGGGCCGTGAGATAGCCAGCAAGCGCTATGAGATAGGTAAGGGAACCATTCTGGAACTGAACAACAGTGAGGTGCAGCTTACGCAGGCCAGGCTTACTTACAGCCAGTCCATATACAACTATCTGGCCGCCAAGGCAGATCTGGACAAGGTTCTTGGCAATGAAGAGGGTATTCCGGCTATAGATAATAAATAAGGGTATAATTAAAAAAGATGATATAATATGAAAGCATTCAGAATTACAGGAATCGCTCTCTGCTCCATGCTCATTATGGCATCCTGCGGGCAGAAAAAGTCAGAGACAGCCGTACAGGCACCTTTGGTTGATCCCAATGCCAAACCACTGGTCAAGCTGGCCAAGGTGGTTGAGGAACCGGTGGATCAGATACAGGTCTATTCGGCTACTATAGTAGGTGAGATTAAGAATAACATTGCTCCGGCTACTCCAGCACGTATAAGCAAGATAAACGTTGAGGTGGGTGACAATGTACGTCGCGGCCAGATTCTGGTTCAGATGGATGAGACCACACTGAGCCAGCAGGAGATGCAGCTCAAGAATCTTGAAACCGAGTTTAACCGTATAGACCAATTATATAAGGTGGGCGGAGTTTCCAAGTCAGAGTGGGATAACCTGAACCTGCAGCTTGAGGTGGCACGCAAATCGCTCAAGACACTTAAGGAGAACACTCAGCTGGCCAGCCCCATTGACGGTGTGGTGACCGCCCGCAACTATGACAACGGCGACCTTTACGGCGGACAGCCCATTCTGGTGGTGCAGAAGATTGCTCCGGTAAAGTTGACCATAAATGTATCTGAGCAGTATTACTCAAAGGTCAAGAAGGGTGATGAGGTTAAGATTGAGCTGGATGCCTATCCCGGTGAGTCTTTTACCGGCAAGGTGTCACTGATATATCCTACCGTGGATGCCATGACTCATACTTTCCCGGTCGAGGTCAACGTGGCCAATCAGGACCTCAAGCTGCGTCCCGGTATGTTTGCCCGCGCCACCCTGAACTTGGGTACACTCAACCACGTGGTTGTTCCGGACCTGGCTATCGAGAAGCGTGCAGGATCCGGTGACCGTTTTGTATATGTATATAATGATGGTAAGGTATCTTACAACAAGGTTGAGCTGGGACAGCGTCTGGGTGACCGCTACGAGTTGATTTCGGGTGTTCCTAACGGTGCTCAGGTTGTAATCGCAGGTCAGGCCAAACTGGCTGACGGCAAGGAGGTTGAAGTTGAAAAGTAAATAGCACGCTGCCATGAGTCTTTACGAAGGATCGGTCAAAAGACCTATTTTTACCGCACTCTGTTTTGTTGCAGTGGTGGTGTTCGGCTTGTTCTCTTACTCCAAACTGCCTATTGACCAGTTGCCCGACATAGAGTCAAACACCATCATGGTGTTTACGTACTATAACGGTGCCAATGCGTCGGATATAGAGAATAACGTGACCCGCCCGCTGGAGAATACACTCAACAGCTGCAGTCACATCAAGCATATAACATCACGTTCATCGGAGAACGTATCGGTAATCACGCTTGAGTTTGAGTTCGGCCACTCCATTGATGACCTTACCAACGATGTGCGTGACAAGCTGAGTATGATATCCAACTCGCTGCCTGACGGCGCGGGACAGCCTATCATATTCAAGTTTGATACCAGTATGATGCCTATCATGCTGCTCTCCGTTCAGGCTGGTGAGAGCCAGAGTGCTCTTTACAAGATCCTGGATGAGAATGTTGTCAACCCGCTGGCTCGTATACCGGGTGTGGGTACCGTATCTGTAACCGGTGCCCCGCAGCGTGAGATTTACGTATATTGCGATCCCGCCAAACTGGAGGCTTACAACCTGACCATCGAGGCCATTGCCGCTATGATTGGCTCCGAAAACCGCAGTATTCCGGGTGGTAACCTGGATGTAGGTAACGAGACCTATGCTCTGCGTGTGGACGGCGAGTTCAAGGATCCGCGTGACATGGCTCACCTGGTGGTGGCATCAATAGGCGGACGTAACGTCTATCTGAGTGATCTGGCCGAGATTGTGGACCGCACTCAGGAGCGTGCTCAGGAGTCTTACAACAACGGCGTCCAGGGCGCCATGATGGTTGTCCAGAAGCAGACCGGCGCCAATACCGTGGAGATTTGCCGCAAGGTGAATGAGGCTTTGCCCGCATTGCAGAAGAACCTGCCCAGTGATATTAAGATAGGTATGATCCATGACGGATCGGAGGATATCATACAGACAGTAAACTCTCTGGCAGAGACTATCCTCTACGCCCTGCTGTTTGTGGTGCTGGTGGTTTACTTCTTTACCGGCCGCTGGCGTGCTACAATGGTTGTGGCCATCACAATCCCGCTGTCACTGATTGCATCGTTCATCTATCTGTTCGTAACGGACGGTTCACTCAATATCATATCTCTGAGTTCACTGACCATCGCCATCGGTATGGTAGTGGATGATACCATTGTGGTATTGGAGAACATCACCACCCATATTGAGCGCGGCGCCAACCCCAAGCAGGCTGCCATCCATGCTACCAATGAGGTGGCCGTATCAGTTATGGCATCAACAATGACCATATTCGCAGTGTTCTTCCCGCTCACTATGATGTCGGGTATGGCCGGCGTTATGTTCAAGCAGTTGGGCTGGATGATGTGTATCATCATCGCCATCTCTCTGGTTGTGTCACTGACCCTTACTCCTATGCTCTGCTCGCGTATGCTCAAGCTGGAGAAGAAGGGCAGCCGCCTGCATACTTTCCTGTACCGTCCCATCCAGAAGGCTCTGGACGGACTGGATCACTGGTATTCAAAACTCATCAATGTGGCAGTACGTCACCGCAAGACAATAGTATTCATTGCTATAGTTCTGTTTGTGGCATCACTGTTCACTGCCGGAAACCTCAAGTCCGAGTTCTTCCCGTCCGATGAGCAGTCTCGTATATCGGCCACCATCTACATGCCTATCAACACCAACACCAACCGTTCAAGGGCGG